>Ga0209915_1000172_pt1 | contig 220103 bp, 196 predicted proteins | sample ThiBiot_750_plan_FD_183952 | JGI IMG/M metagenome (GOLD analysis project Ga0209915, IMG submission 183952) | Wastewater bioreactor microbial communities from Cape Town, South Africa - Thiocy_cont_750_plan (SPAdes) | ecosystem: Engineered > Bioreactor > Thiocyanate-remediating >...
ACTTTGGCAAGAGCGCCAGGCTGCCGGAAGGCGAAACCGTGCCGGTGGAGTTTCTACCTGATCAGCCGGGGGAATACGAGTTCACCTGCCAGATGGGGATGTTCCGGGGCAAACTGATCGTGGAGTAGCTTCTTTCTAAAGGAGGAACTGTAGCATGCAAGCGCTAAGCACCGATGAGGTAAGAGCGAGTGGCGATCGCAAATCAGCCAGGAGCGGCAGGAGTAATAAGCAGTTCCTTTGGCCGTTTTTAGGGGCCGTAGCAGGCAGCCTGGGCCTGGTGGTTTTTTACCTGGGCCTGATCAGCCTGGCCCAGGGCTGGCAGCACGCTTTCGAGCAGCTAGGCCAGGATTTGCTTTTCATCAGCCCCATTGTGATGGGGTTTGGCCTGCAAATCGGCCTGTTCATTTACCTTCGGCAAATGCATGCCCGGGCCAGGGTAGCCGGGGTAGCCGCCAGTACCGGGACCAGCGCTGCAGCGATGCTGGCCTGCTGCGCCCATCACCTCGCCGATATTCTGCCGGTAATCGGGCTTTCCGGGGCGGCTCTTTTCCTCAACGAGTTTAAAACGCCCCTGCTCTGGCTCGGTCTCGGTATGAACCTGGCCGGGGTGCTTTACCTGGCAAATAAGATCCGCCAACAGCGCCGCATGGCCTGCCATAGCCCGTCTCACCCCTAAAATGAAAATAAGGCGGGCCGGTTTAGCCAGGCAACAGCCACAGCCATAGCCACAGCCACAGAATAAATTAAGTGTTTGGGAAAGCTTCTGCAGGCTAGAAGGCTGCCCTGGACCCTGAGTTGAGTATAACCCTGGGGATTTGAGGTAAAAAGTACAACTTTATCGCTTAAGCAGGTAAATACCAATGACATTTAGTGCGCATTTATACTCTTCACCGGCCGCCCTACCCCCCACAAAGCGAGGCAAATCTTTATCGGCCGGCTCGGGGGCCGGGGCTAAGCTAGGGACTCGCCCGCTACTACTGAAGGACCAGAGCTTAACCGACAAAAGACCGGTCGAGCAACTCTGCCTTTCAGTTGACCTTGATGACGACGCCGGGTATATCAGCCGGGTATTAGCAGGTGAGTTAGCGGCTTTTGAGTTTCTGGTTGAACGCTATAAGTCTCCAGTCTATAACTTTTGCTGCCGGATGCTAGATGACCGGACGGAAGGAGAAGACGCTTCCCAGGAGGTTTTCTTACGAGCCTTCACCCAACTTGCCTCCTACCGGCCCGGCTACTCCTCATTTATAACCTGGTTGTTGTCAATTGCGGCCCACCACTGTATTGACCTGTTACGGCGGCAGCGCTCACACCTGGATCTGGAACTGGTTAGCCTGTGGAAGTCGAGTGCGGAACCTCCGCCTGAAGAATTACTTTTAAGCCAGGAAAAAAGGGCAGAAGTCCAGGCTTTGCTGAATAAAGTGCCGTACGCTTACCGGAGTGTACTAATCCTGCGCTACTGGAATGATTTGAGCTATGCGGAGATAGCGTCGGCCGCCGGTCTTAGTTTGAGCGCGGTCAAGACCAGACTATTTCGAGGGCGTCATTTTCTGGCCCAGGAGCTGGCACTGCACCTAAACCACCAAACCGGGTAGCATAATTCTTTACCGAATTTACGGCTTTCTTTAGAGCTTAGATCGTTAGTTACTTCCATTTTGCGCAAAATGGAAGTAACTACAAGGTTGTTTAGACCAGGGTGTTATCCTCCGGCCAGACAGGCCAGCCGAGGTGTAAGGGTGTGGCGCCCGGCACCACCAGGGGCCAGGTTTCAGGGTAAGCGCACGGGGCAAAGGGCAAGGGGAAAGGCCCAAGCCGCAAGGGCAGGATAGTTACCGCTTAGTTCTGGTTAAAGCCGCCGTCTGGGAAGGATAGGAGGAGAAGTTGAATTATGAGGGAACCACTTTCTGAGAAAGAGCAAATTATCAGGAGGCTGCGACTGATACAAGGGCAAACCCGCGGTTTGCAACACATGGTTGGGTCCGGCAGAAACTGCCAGGAGATTCTGGTTCAAATCGCCAGCGTAAAAGCGGCCCTTGAGCAGGTATCTTTAAAGCTGGCCGAATATCACCTCAAAGTCTGTTTCAGAGAGCTAACAACTAGCCCGGGAAATAGCCAGCCAAAGCCAGAGCCGGAGCAAGTATTTGAGGTAATTCGTTTGCTTAAAAAGCATTGAGGACCATTGTTCTTTTGTACGTACAGGTATTTGTAATCACGCCACGACAACTACAACCTTACCAACCATTCAGCTATAGGGGGCCGGTCCTTTACATTAATTGTAAGCCCCCTGGAGTACGCTCTACGCTCTACGCTAGAGCCATCTATTGCTTGAAGTGGGGCAGGTACAAATAGAAAATAAAAGCCGAAGCCGAAGCCGAAGCCGAAAAAGAAGAAGAAGAAGAAGAAGTAATTCGAGCCCAAAGCAACTTTTCTCAACCGAGTGCCCTCTTCAACTTTTTCGCTGCAATTCATCAGGTGGAAGGTCACCACTGTACAGCAAGCCCCACATCAAAAGATTTAATCGAACTCTTACAATACAATCTCTCGCTACTCGCCAGCTTACAGCGATTTTTAAAACTATTGAACCAACATTGAGGCCAAATTGAGCCGCAATTGGGTCAATAATAAAGCATTCCGCTGTAAAGTTGAGTAAACCTCAATTAACAATTGAAATGCTGTCTGGTCTGCTCCTTATAACAGGAAATTTGCCTGCCCTCTTACATTATAAAAATTCCTCAGCATATCCTCAGCTCTGCTTCAGGATTTACTAAGGCAGGGGAGTTAAGGTGGTTTAAGAAGTTCTAACCTTAATCTGGTAGCTGTACACAATGTTGTGATTATCTACCAGATTAGGCTTGGATTTCCACCAGCCCGAACCGGCTTTTAGATGATTATGGCCAGGCCCCAAAACAAAAAAATAAATTTTAGGTATTTGGAGAGGAGAACTGTGACATCTTTGCAGCGCTTACAAAAAATTAATATTTACAAATTTGTGCTCACGCTACCCGGCATTCTCACGGCCTACGCTCTATTAGTAGGCCTTTTTTTCCTGTTACGGTTACAGGGCAGTCTTGATCCGATGCTATTTCACTTCGGGGGGCTGTCTCTTCGCTGGTTTGGAATACTCATTGCCCTTGGGGTCCTGCTGGCGTTCTTTGTGACCACGTTCCTGGCTGAGCGGGCAGGAGGAGAAGATCCTGAGCTAGTTTGGAAGCTCTTGCCAGTTGTATTAATTTCAGGAATCAGTGGGGCGCGTATCTGGTATATTGCAAATACCTGGCAAAAATACAAGGATCATGTTTTCAGTTTTGGGGACCCCAACTTTCCGGGAGCATTTGAAATCTGGCGGGGAGGAATTGCCGTACAGGGTGCTATCGCCGGTGGAGTCGTGGGGGGACTTATCTATATGCGGCTCAAAAGAATGCAGTTTCTGCGCTGGGCTGATTTCGTTATGCCAGGGGTAGTAGTGGCCCAGGCGCTGGGACGCTGGGCCGACTTTACTAATAATGAAGCTTACGGCAGCCAGACCACCCTACCCTGGGGAATTGAAATTCCCTGCGAGTACCGGACACAGGGTCTCACCCCTGGTTCTATTGACACCAGTTGTCCGGGTGTTTCCCCGGCGGCTACTTTCCATCCCACCTTTTTATATGAGTCAATCTGGGACTATACCGTCTTCTTGATCCTTCTTTATGTGGCGATGTATCCTCATAAGGTTCAACGGATTTTCAAAGTAAAAGTACAAAATGGCGATATTTTCTTCGGCTATCTGGTACTTTACAGCCTTGGACGATTTATGATTGAATTTTTGCGTACTGACTCACTTTACCTTATGGGGGGCCCGCTAAATGGGGGTATACGCAGCGCCCAGGCGGTTGCCCTTCTCTCCTTATTCATCGGGGTTGGTTGCTTACTCTACCAGCACCGCCCCCACCCAACGGTTGAAAGAGGAAAGGTTACCTAGGATTTTGTATCTTCTGTAACCTACCGTAGTAGTCGTAGTCGTAGTAGTCACTTTGTAGAAATGGGACCGTGAATAATCAGTGTTAAGGGCATAAACAAAAAATTGTAAGCCCGGAGCGGTACAAGGTACAGGGAAATAATCACAATGGTAAATAACCGAAACAAAGATGACCAGAACAAGCAGCCGGGCCGGGAGGGCCTGTCCCGCCGGGCTTTTTTGCGGGCCGGGGGGATGGTAATCGTCGCCAGCGGGGCGGGCGGAATCCTGGTGGCATGCGGTGACGAGGCTTCGAGTGTGACCAACCCATCGCCAGGGGCGAATATCGTGCCTGTGGCGGATGCCGGCTCGCCTGCGGCCGGGTCTACCCAGGCCGCAGGCCTTACCAGGGCGGCGGCCATCACGGCAGCGGCGACCACTAAAGCCGCTATTGATCCCGGCATGGGCGGCGGGCCAACCCCGACCCCGACCCCCGTTGTGGCCTCGGCGGCAACGGCCCTGGAAGCCGCCGGCCGGTTTTTAAAGCTGTGGGAAGACAGCCGCTTCGATGATATGTACGGCATGCTTTCTATTTCAGCCAAAGCTACCATCGCCCAGGAAAAATTTACCTCGCGCTATAAAGCCATTACTGACGAAGCAACCCTTACTAAAGTTACAACCACTCTGCCGACCAGCCTTTCCGTGAGCGGAGGCGCCCCGACCAGCCTGGAAGTGCCTTTCCACGCCGATTTTAAGACGGTCAGGGCGGGCGACTTCAGCCAGGATAACAAGGTCAGGCTGCACTTTGAGGACGGCCAGTGGAAAGTAGAGTGGTCCCCGGCGGCCATTTTTAAGGAGCTGACCGACAGCACTTACCTGGTCCACATGTACCTGAGCAGTTCCACGCGCGGCTCGATTTTCGCGGCCAATAAGTTCCCCCTGACGGCAACCGATATCCAGTACGAGGTTTATGTAGTGCCGGGCCAGATCGAAAACGAGCAGCAGCTTTTGCTGACCCTGAGCCAGACCCTGCAAATGGACCAGAACAAAATCAAAGACCTTTACAAAGACGGCCAGCCGGACTGGCGCATGCCGATCAAGAAACTGCCTTCTTCGACGCCGGAATCGGTTATAAACGGGCTGCGCGACCTGGCCGGGGTCGGGGTGGATGAGCAGGGTATCCGCAGCTACCCGCAGCACCAGAGCGCCAGCCACACCGTCGGCTATATCAACAAGGTCAGCGCCGATGATTTAAAGACCCTGGCCGCCAAAGGTTACACCGAAGACGATATTATCGGCAGGACCGGGGTGGAAGCCTGGGCCGAGGGAACCCTGGCGGGCGGTTTCGGCGGCAAGCTGACGGTTATTTCACCGGACGGCCAGACCAAAAGTACCCTGGCCGAAAAGAAGGTAACGCCTTCTTCGCACATGCTGCTCAGCCTGAACATGGACCTGCAAAAGAGGGTCGAGGGTATCCTGGGTGATAATGTCGGCAGCATTGTGGTGATGGACGTGACCAACGGGGCGGTGCTGGCCCTGGCGAACTTCCCGACTTACGACCCTAACCTGTTTGTGACCGGGATCACCCAGGAGCAGTTTAACAGCCTGAATAACGACCCGCGCAAGCCTTTTCAGAACCGGGCCGTCAACGCCCAGCTGCCGACCGGCTCGACCTTCAAGGTGATTACCGCTTCAGCGGCCCTGGAAAGAGGCGGGTTTAACATGCAGTCCACCTTCACCTGCACCGGCCGCTGGACCGGCCTGGGTGAAGCATTTGCCAAGTCTTGCTGGCTAAAGACCGGCCACGGCAAAATCAGCCTGTTTGAAGGGATTGTGCAGTCTTGCGACGTGGTTTTCTACGAACTGGGCAAGAAACTGGATGAAATTGACCCCAATATCTTGCCGGATATGGCTAAAGCCTACGGCCTGGGTGTGCCGAGCGGGATGCAGGGCCTTTACGACTCGCCCGGCCAGGTTCCCAGCCCGAAGTGGAAGTCGGAAACCTTGAACCAGCCGTGGGTGCGGGGTGACGCGGTGAACCTGGCGATTGGGCAGGGCTATTTTCTGGCCTCGCCCATGCAACTGGCCCTGGTGTATGCTGCTATCGCTAACGGCGGCCAGGTCCACGTGCCGCGCCTGGCCGAGCAGGCGATTGACCCCCAGACCAACGGGATCAGCCGGGCTTTCCCGGTTCAGACCAGGACCGTCCCGGTGGGCGCGAATAACCTGGCCCAGATTCGCCAGGCCCTGACGAACGTCACCCAGGTGAGCCAGGGGACGGCGCGGGCCTCCTTTATCGGTTCCAGGGTAGTCGTAGCCGGGAAGACCGGGACGGCTGAGAGCGGCCAGGAAGCGCCGCACGCCTGGTTCGCCTGTTTCGCCCCGGCTAACAAACCCAGGTACGTGGTAGTGGCGGTGGTCGAACACGGCGGGGAAGGTAGCGCCGCAGCCGCGCCATTAGCCCGCAAAGTCACCGATATTTTGCCGTATTAGGGTAATGCTGCACTCCCCCCAGCCCAGCCGCCGGTGTCACTTTTTACCAGCTTCTGAAGAAAAGAATTTCGCCGCCAGCTGAACCCGTGCCATGAGGGTTAAATACACAGTTGGTAGTGTCAGAATTAGGGCCTCAATGAAGTGAAAAGCTAAAGTAAGTAAAGAAAACTCTCTAAACCCTTCTTTGTTTACCGTCTTTTTCTTAATTCTATAATCTATATTAAATAAACTTGCAAATACTTGCAGCTACAAGTAATCTAAAAACGTTAAACTTACGTATAAAGGAGAAAGCAGCATAGCTGGCAGGCTGTCCTGCTGCAAGCGGTACCATGGTTTCAACTTAGAACTAAGGTCACAATTAGGTGGCAGGCGGTAGGCCTGACCGGTAAAGAGGTCATTTCAAAGCAACCGAGGTTAGTAGTTAGAGGTTAGTAGTTAGATGGAAGTAGCATTTTAGCTGTTTGGACATAATATATATATAAAGGAAATTGCGGGATAGTAATGCCCCTTCAAAATGGAAGGTTCTGGGAAAGGTAGAAGGTACTTTATGCTTCGGTTTTTAAGCCGTATATTAAACGATAGTTCTCCCGAGGTTCGCCGGAAAGTTTTCGCCATTTACACCCTGCTTATAACATTTAACCTGCTAGTCTGGGGTCTTACCCTGCTGGTTTCGACCCAGTACGGTTTCGTCCTGGGCACCAGTCTGTTGGCCTACACTTTTGGCTTGCGCCACGGGGTGGACGCCGACCATATCGCCGCCATTGATAATGTAACCCGCAAGTTGATGCAGGAAAAAAAGCGGCCGGTAGCGGTCGGCCTTTTCTTTTCTCTGGGCCACTCTACCATTGTGGTGGCTTTAAGCGTAATTATTGCGATTGTCGGGGCCGTGGTACAGGACAGCTTTGACGGCCTCAAGGATACCGGCGGGCTTATCGGTACAGGAGTCTCCGCTTTCTTCCTTTATGTAATTGGTATCATTAACCTTCTGGTACTAATTGACATTTACCGGATGCTGCGGCGGGTAGTAAAAGGCGGCAGCTACAGCGAGGAGTCGCTTGAAGAATTCCTGGCCCAGCGTGGCATGATGAACCGCTTCTTCGGGCCGCTTATGCGGGCGATTGACCGGAGCTGGAAGATGTATCCTTTAGGTGTTTTATTCGGTCTGGGTTTTGATACGGCGACCGAGGTAGGGCTACTCGGTATTTCGGCCGCTACGGCTGGCAGCGGCACCCCGATCTACGTGGTCTTCCTATTCCCGCTCCTTTTTATGGCCGGGATGACGCTGGTGGATACAACCGACTCCATCTTAATGCTGGGAGCTTACGGGTGGGCCTTCGTTAAACCGATCCGTAAACTCTACTTCAATTTTAATATTACGCTGGTATCGGTTCTAATAGCCCTGGTGATAGGTACTCTGGAAGCCCTAAGTATTCTGGCGGGTAAGCTGAATTTATCCGGGGCGGTTTGGAACTGGATTAGCGACCTTGATTTTGAGGTAATCGGCTACCTTATCATCGGGATATTTGTCTTAAGCTGGGGTGCTTCCACCCTGGTTTATAAATTGAAAAAATATGACGATATTGAGGTAGAAGTTGCCTCTGGCACAAACGCTTAAGCTTACAGTCCAAAGATATTGGGGTCCGAGCATTATTCGGACAGGAACGGTCCTCCAGGTCTCGAACTTTCGAGAAAGTGTTCTAAACCAACTGACCCCGGTTATCCATAGCGCGGTAGTAATAATGATATTCTTTCTTTACCGGATTAATGTTTCGTTGCTTTCAATAACCGGAGACGCCGGCCCAATACTAAGACAGGTATTCAATGGTCAACCCGGCAGGCTCTGCAGAGCTTTTTGCAACCGGGATTTGGCTTCGAGAGCCACTTTTGCCAGTTCAACATTGTCGACAATCCCAAGGGCAACTTCGGGATCCATTGCTTTGACCACGCTACCTCCTTCGTCATTAGCACCGGCATAAATTACAACGTTGCAGGGAAGTAACAACCCGATGTCCAGTTCAGCCCCAAGGGCCTTTTCGGCCAGGGGTGGGTTGCAGGCTCCCAAAATTATGTAAGGCCGGAAATCAATCCCGCGTTTCTCTTTCATGGTTTGCTTAATATCTATCTCGGTCAGGACTCCAAAACCCTGCTCTTTAAGGGCGACCCTGGTTGCCTCTACCGCCTCGGCGTAAGGCAGGCTCACTTTTTTACCAAAGCCGTAACTAATGGGTTCTTTCACTTGCGCATCAGCCATTTGCTGTGCTCCTTAACTTAAATAATCCAAAGAGGATAAAGATATTCCTGTGTTGCAGGTCCGCTTTATCCCTTTTTTCCTACAGGAAACTTTCACTATCTGTTTCAGTAATAGCACTGGCACTTAAAATTTCCAGTATATGCTGTTCAATTCAGTCCAGCCGCCAAAGGGTGTACTTTCAGAAAGTACACCCCTTTTCCAACCCGGGTTCGAAACTATTTGCCGAAATCGGCCATCTCAATGAACTGGCCGTGCCAGGTATGGTACCAGACCTGCCCGGTAAATCCGTTGACACTCAACATTCCACTGGTCTTACCGTTTGTTTCCACGTCCACCGTATAGTAACCGGGAAATTCATCGGCCTTCGGGCCTGTTTTCACTCCCGGATAGGCTTTATCCAGGTAGGTCTGGGCTGTCTGGAGAGCCTGCTCCGCCGTCACCGGCATTTTGCCAGGCTGGTAGGTGGTAGTGTTTACAGCCCCCAGCCCGCCCATCATTCCTGCACCGTTGCCGTTGCCCATCATCCCTGCACCGTTACCACTGCCCATCATCCCGCCGTGTCCCACGCCGTTGGGGTTGGGATTAACGTTGTAACCGTTGCCGGACATATGCCCGTACAAGAGGTTCCACATCATATTGGGGCCGTACTCCGGGAAGGCTGCTTTAGTAACCGGGTTGACCAAGAGTTCAAATGCGCCTACCCTCGTACTGGTGTCCTTTATGGCTACATAGGCGTTATTATCAAAAATCATTATTTCGTCTATCGCCAGATTACTATTGTTTAACTCTGATAGGTATTGAGTAGCCGCCTTTTTTGCTTCATCAACCGATAGGGGCTGGGCGGCCGCATTATTGGGGGAATTATTGCCCATCATCCCACCATGTCCACTGCCTGCTCCACCGTTCATCATGCCGCCCTGGCCGTAACCGCTGCTACTTCCAGTATTTGGGCCGGGCATCTGGGCGAAAACCGCTCCCGTGACACCCAGGGTCAATACCACTACCAGGGCCAGGCTGCCTATCAAGATTAATAATCGCTTGCTCATAATCAATCTTCTCTTTCTATTCATTCTATACAAATTCCAGAATCATAAAAACAGTTTAATAGAGGGTTCGGACCGCTTGCTCGTACTCGGCCTGGCTGATTTCGTGGTGGGCATAACGCCTTTGCAGGATTTCAAGCGCGGTCAGGTTTTCAACTGCTCGCTGCCCGCTAACCAGGGCATAAATACCCCAGATCACCAGTCCAACCAGTAGCGCCATCAAAAATAAACCAAAACCCATTCCCCATCCGCCCATACTTCCAAAGTACATCATTGTCAAAGCCTCTTTTCTTTCCAGGAACAACTCTCTTCGTTCCTACACTAGTAGTATGACAGGCAAAGCTCAAGCTAGCCTGCTGGAAAGTTCAAGATTTCCTCAAGAAATTATTAAATTTAGAAGTTGAAGCTCAAAACTGGGGAAGCCTGGAAACCGGTGAAATGAATGAAGTAGTTGGGCTAAAACAAGGAATTTGCAGGGCCAGATATTTTGGTTCAAAGCAAAGACGTGGGTGGCGGAGTAACGGATAATGTAAGGCAGCTTAACCGCACCTCTGGACTAGAGGGTCATGCAGCTAAATCTCTTTATGGGCTTTGGGGAAGGGTAAAGGTGAAAGTTGAGCCCTGGTTTAGCCCGCCGGAAATCGCCTCAATTTGTCCACCCATGCCTTCCACCAGCGCTTTGGCTATTGTCAGCCCCACCCCTGACCCTCCCAGCGCCCGGCTGCGTGATTTGTCAACCCGGTAGAAACGCTCAAAGACCTGCGGCCGGTGTTCCGGGCTTAGGCCGATACCGGTGTCCGTAACCTTAAACTCGACCATATCGCCGGTTGTTGGTGCGAGTTCAAGTTTGACTGTACCGGGGGCCGGGGTGTAACGGAGGGCATTGGTCAGCAAATTGGTCAGCACCTGAATGGCCCGGTCCCGGTCGGCCTGCACCGCCGGTAGATTTTGAGGGAGACTATGGATAAACTCAAGCCCTTTTTCCCGGAACTGGTTTTCGAGACGCTCAACCGCCGCCCCGGCTATTTCCAGCGGGTTAACCGCCGCCAGCTTTAAGGGAATTTGCCTGGCTTCAGCCCGGGATAGCTCTTGCAGGTCGTCAATCAACCGCCGCAACCGTCCGGCCTCCTCGTGCAGGCTGAGCCAGATTTCTTCGGATGGTTTGACCACGCCATCCAGCAGCCCTTCCATATATCCTTCCAGGGTGGCTACCGGGGTTCTCAGTTCGTGGGCGACATCCCCGACCAGTTCCAAACGGCGGCGTTCGGTAGATTCAAGGGCCTGGGCCATCTCATTGAAACTGAGGGCCATTTCCCCTAACTCATCTTTGCCAACAGGCGGTACGCGCTCGGCATAATGCCCGCCGGCAATCCGCTTGCTGGCATGGGCCAGGCGGCGAACTGGCGTCACAATCAAGCGAGTTACAAAGTAGCTGATAACAATAGCGACCACTACTCCGATTAAGCCCGCTACCAGCATGGCTTCGCCCAGGGCCGACTTAAAAGCCTGGTCTATACTTGAGTTGAGAGCGGCCCCGGCGGCACCGCCCATCATGCCGTTCATTCCGGTGCCGCCGGGGCCGACCATCTCTCCATTTTGCATCATTTGCATGTGCGAGGTGAAAGCGTTCGGGGCAACCAGGTCTATTGCGTTCAATATTACCAGGGTACCTATGCCAATTATCAGGAGATAGGAAGCAAAAAGCTTGATACCCAGGCTGTTCCAGCTGAATTTGGGAGCATTTAGGAGTTTCATAAAGCATACCTTTTATCGAAACGGTAACCCAGGCCGCGGATGGTTTCGATAAACCCGGTCTGGTTGGGACCCTCGCCCAGTTTCTTGCGCAGGTTTCCAATATGAACCTCGATTATATGCTCATCATAATAATCTTCGCCCCAGACCTGTTCCAAAAGCTGAGAGCGGGTAAATACTCGCCCTGGCTGGCTGGAAAGTATTGCCAGCAGGGCAAATTCCCGCGTGGTAAGCGGCAGGACTTCCCCGTTCCGACTTACTTCGTGTTGCGTTTCGTCAATAATAAGCTCCCCAAAGTGGCGGGGAAGAGCGGCCTCGCTGGGGCTTTCGGACGCGCTGCCTGTCCGGGGCCGCCGCAACCGGGCTTTTATACGGGCGACCAGTTCGCGGGGGCTAAACGGTTTGGTAAGGTAGTCGTCGGCTCCTACCGATAAACCGACAATCTTGTCGATCTCCTCGGCCCTGGCTGTAAGCATAATTACATAAGCGTCGGAAAACTGGCGGAGGCGGCGGCAGACTTCCACTCCGTCCAGGCCAGGCAGCATCAAATCCAGCACTACCAGTTCCGGGTTGGCGGTGCGGGCTTTTTCGAGGGCGGAAGGGCCGTCAAAAGCGCTCAGGACGCTGTAGCCCTCCTGTTCAAGATAGCCCTTGACGAGGTCAACCAGTTTCTTTTCATCATCTACTACCAGGATTTTTGTCATTTTTCTTTATTTCCCCTCGAAAATTGTTACCAACTCTATCCAAAACGGTAGCCTTATTCGGAGGTTATGCTAAAAGGGTTGAAAAAGGGGTGATTTTTAGTAAAAGCCGGGTAAAACCTCTTTTTAGAAATCTTGAAATAACCTATTGACAATACCCCCATCCCGTATTATAATCAGGGCGTATACCCCATAGGGGTATATAACCAATCTAAACAACCAGGGTAGATTAACAATAACAACAAGAATAAGGGTGAGAAAAATGTGCCTTTAGATTTGTAACTTCTTTTGAAACCTCCTCAGCAGTAATTGAGGGTGAGAAAGCTTTCCAGTTCAAGAAAAAGGGCATTTAGTTTTGGCTCACTGAAAAGTATCTCGCCCCCTTCTCATCGTTTACTTCAAAGACTTCTGCCAGTGCCCCGGTACCAGGAGCGGGCGCTGGCAAATTAAAACAACCATTTTTTAATAGTTTCTTCCAGCCTTTGTTTTTTCAACAAGGGGTGACTTTTTGTTGCCAGAAATAGCAAATAGCTGAGAAATAAATACAGGTAATTATATTGTATTGAATTGAAAGGAGAACACAAGTCCATGTTAGCTAGTTTACCTGATCCCAGGCGCTGGTGGGCCCTTTTATTATTGAGCACGGCCCAGTTTATCGTGATATTGGATACCTCGATTATTGGAGTAGCCCTCCCGGCCATTCAGACCGACCTGCACTTCTCAACGGCCAATTTGCAGTGGATCTTTAACGCTTATGTAGCAATTTTCGGGGGCCTACTTCTTCTGGGAGGCCGTATGGCGGACCTTTTCGGCCAGCGCCGCATCTTTATGACCGGGTTTGCGATCCTGACCCTGGCTTCCCTGGCGGCGGGTCTGGCCTGGTCCGATACCGCCCTGATTGTAGCCCGGGGCTTCCAGGGCCTGGGAGCGGCTTTAATCGCCCCGGCGGCGCTCACTATCGTCATGAACCTCTTTACTAACCCGGCTGAACTTACGAGGGCGATGGGTTTCTGGGGCGCTTCGGCGGCGGTTGGCGGCAGCGCCGGGGTTTTTCTGGGCGGCGTCCTGACCCAGTGGTTGAGCTGGCGCTGGGTTTTCCTGATCAATGTACCCCTGGGGGGTATCGTTCTGGCGTTCAGCCTGGCCCTCCTGCGGCCAGGTGTCCTACGGCGGGGCAGCCTCGATATTCTGGGCGCTCTGGCCGTAACAGCCGCCTCGGTCCTGGCGGTTTACGCCATCGTGACCGCCGAGCAAAACGGGTGGGGTTCGCTTTCGACCATGGGCCTTCTGGCAGTAGCAACCGTACTGCTGATAATTTTTGTCATCATCCAACGCGTAAGAAAAGAACCCCTGGTGCCTCTCCAGATTTTTAGAGCGCCCAATCTATCGGCGGCTAACATCATTATGGCCTTACTGGCGGCGGCCTGGATACCGCTCTGGTTCTTCCTTAACCTCTATCTGCAACAGGTTCTGGGGCTTTCCGCCCTTGAAGGCGGCCTGGCCCTCCTGCCGATGACGCTGGCGATTATGGTGTTAATGGTGGGGATGACCGCCCGGATGGTCGGCCGGTTTGGTTTCAAACCTAACCTGGTCGCCGGATTTTTGCTCCTGGCAGCGGCCCTGGTTCTCCTGGCTAACGCTCCCGCTAACGGTAGTTTTGTGGTTAATGTCCTGCCCGCTTCCCTGCTGGCGGCCCTGGGCATGGCCCTGACCTACATTCCGGCCACGATTGCCGGGATGTCGGGCGCTAAACCGGAGGAGACCGGTCTCGCTTCCGGGTTAATAAATTCGAGCTATCAGATCGGGTCGGCCATCGGCCTGGCCGTAATGACCGTGCTGGCAAACGGCCAGACCGATAAGCTGCTTGCTGGCGGGACCGGGCGGGCGCTGGCCTTAAACAGCGGCTTCCAGCTAGCTTTTGTAGGCGCGGCCGTGGCCGCTGGTATTGGGGCGCTTTTGGCTCTGGCCTTCTTGCGCCAGCCTGCACCTGCACAGCCGCAAGCCAGTAACTCTGACCGTGCCGGGTCAGATCCCGAATCCGAAACCGAAGCGCTGCCGCGGGCCAGTTAAGGCTACTTACTCTCAAGTTACTCTAGCTTTAAGGGCCACACACAGGATCAAAAGTTTTTGTAAAATAATGCGGTTGAGAGTCTGGAAGAATATCTTCCAGACTCTCAACCCGGATAACTGGAAAGCCCATCATGGAAACAACCACTTTTACACTTATTCTTTTGCCCGTTAGCCTTATTACTATAACCTTTCAATATCTGGCGATCATGCGCCACTTTAACCAGGATAAAGCCGCGAAAAAGAGGGGAAATAAAGAAAAGGCTGAAGATGAATATTTCTTAAAAGAAGAGGCTCTGGATTAATTTAAGGTTTCTTGGCAAAATGGCTGGGAAAATGCCTGATAACTTTCAAAGCTATTCCAGTTTCAAGTTTGGCATATTGACCTTTATGGGCCCATGAAATTAGCCTTTGATTTGCAAAAAAATTAGCAGAGTTCTACCTGAAATGAAAAATATTACAATGTATTTAGCTGGGCAACTGAGTTTATCCAAAAACTGCCCTGCCCCGATTCCTACACCTACTGGCAAGCAGTTACAAGGCCCCTGGCAAACTCGCCGGGATTAGACAGGTAGCCGAGGTGGCCGCCGGGTAGAAATTGAGTATTTATGCCGAGACGCTGGGCTAAAAGCTGGGCGGGTTGGCCTGTAAACTGGTCTTTGGAATCCTGACCTCTCGCCAGCACCAGTCTGGAACTGCTGGCCGCCAGGCGGGTTAAATCCAGGTCAAAAAAAGAATACTGGCGCAGTTCGTGTTCCATCCAGTAAGCGGCATTAGCCCAACTTCGTTCACCAGTTTCCAGCCTGGCGCTGACATAGGGCATGAGTAAACGGTGATCGGCGCTCCTGATACTGCTGGCGTACAGGTGCATGGCTTTTGGAACTCCTTCTTTGCGGTAGGTTTCGTATACCTCTTCAAACAGCGTCTTCCATTTTGAAGCGTCTGGCAATAAATTAAGGACCGGCGGCTCATGCGCTACCAGTTTAACCAGGTGGTCTGGGTAACGGGCAAGCAGTTCGAGGCCTACTATCGCCCCGGAGTCGGTGCCAAAGACGCTAAATTCTTTATCATCCAGATGCTCGGTCAACTGCCGCAGGTCCTCCACGTCTGTTTGTAACCGCAGGCCTTCGCCATCATCCTGCGGACCCACCAGCTTGCTGCGGGAAAATCCGCGCCGGTCGTAGGTGACTACCCGAAAGTAAGCCGCCAGGGCACTTACAAGCTCGGTAAAAATATCCGCTCCTCCGTTCGACCCCGGCACCAAAATTAGCAGCGGTCCGTTGCCGCTAACCTCATAATACAAATAGGCACCGGGAACCTCTAGTGTACTCATTTCCATTCTTTCCCCTCCCCACCAGGTTACTTATTTATTTATATATTTTGAGCGTTCTTTAAGCGTATTTATACCCATGTGAGCTAATTGTCGGGCCTAACCAGATAAAAGCGGTTTTAACTACCGGTTTCTCCAAAAGTCTGAACCTAATGAGCGGCTGGCCTGATGGTAAGAGTTTCAATATCTTTGCGCTGTTTACGCTGTCCGTACCGGGTAAGGCCGCGCGGCTTGTAGACCGACAACACCGTAAGCACAATTAAAACCAGGAGGGCGGCCCCGGAAGCAATAACCATTTGAAGCTGGGTTTTCTGAAGTGTTGCACCAAAAGGAGCTGAACTGGCGGCGGCCACCGACAGTTGTCCAATCGGTTGGGTATGAATCATTAAGACGATAGTAGAAAGCAGGGTTAATACGAGCTTTATCACCACCCAGTAATACTGAAACAGGCCCCAACGGGTCCCGATAGAGGAAATGATACCGGTCAGAAAACCGCCGAGGGCTAAAGGTACAATTACCCACCAGGTAATCAGATCCATAACCAGATATACCGCGCGCACCAAACCTTCCTCCTGGCTGGTTAGCCCGGTGGCCGCTAAAGCCAGAAAAACCAGCACCGCGCCTATCCAGCCAATTGAAAAAATGACGTGGGTGGTAAGGGCCAGTTTACGCAAAGAGGGTGTTAAAATCATTGGCTTACACCCGATATTCCAGCTTTAACCCGCTCGTAATTAAGCCCATGCCCATGCCCATGTGGTTCGCAAAACCGTTACCGGTTAAATGCATGATTACAAGCACCAGCACCAGCAGGACAAGAACGATAATAAAGCCTATTACCCAGAGGGGAGTGGCTGCCTTCAGCTTCTGGTTTGGTCCCTGGTGGCCGTTACCGGCAGCGGCAGCGGTATTCTCATTCTTTTGTTTTTCGGATCCCCGGCGGGCCGGGTCTGGGGCTGGAGCTGGGGCTGGAGCAGACCTTTCGTAATAAGGGTGGTCCGGCGCTTTAGGTTCATTCATGAATTCTTCTCTTTATTCTTCCAAATTTTTACACGAAACCCCCCAATATATTTCGCGGGGTCTCGATCATCTTTTCTCTGACTGCATTTACAAAGCCTGTCCAACTTTTAGCGCAAGCAAAACAACCGGTTTTCAGGCCAAAATGAACTTGAGGCCAGAAGATCCGGCTAAAGACAAAACCTGAATGGTAGGGAAGTATAAATCCTACACGGTGTAGTTTATCTTTACTTATGCAGTTAAAAAGAGTATCCTTGAGAAACCAAAAAGGGTCAAGAAGCAGATTCCAACCCGGTGTAAGATAACCGACAGAAATAGTAAAAGTGTAGATGAAGTCGCACGAAGATGAAGGCCACCAGGCTGACCTGAGGGTCCGCCGAACCCACAAACTACTCTGGGAGGCTCTTATGGCGGAGCTGTCCGAGCATCCTTTTGAAGTTATTACCGTTAAGGATATATGCGAACGGGCCATGGTCCATCGCACTACCTTTTACGCGCACTATGAGGACAAGTATGCGCTGTTAGAGCAGGGTATGCGGCAAATGTACGATACTCTTGTGGCCGAGTGGCATACCCCTGGCGGTGCCAATCCCGCGCCGGACAAACAACCGCCAGCTTATCTTACCGGCCTGTTCGAACACGTCGCCCAGTACCAGCCCTTCTACAGGCTAATGCTTTGCGGGGAAGGGGTTAGCCGCTTTCAGAAACTGGTTAAGAACTATATAACAGAAGTTGCGACCGCCAGAGTGCCAGAAATTACCCCGACCGGACCGCAGCATTTTTCGTTTCCGCCAGCCATGCACATCCAGTTTTTCGCCGGGGCGGTCCTGAGTCTCCTAACCTGGTGGCTTGAAAACGATATGCCCTTAACGCCCTATCAAATGGCCGAGTACCTACTTTCTCGCCACAATATTTTAACCGGCCAAAACTCAACCCTACCTCACTAAAAACCCCTGCTAGAATTTCTAGAATCAAGCCTTTTTCAAACTTTATTTAAAAGGGAAACCCAGACCTGAAAAGGTTAGTGAACCTTCCCTCGTGTTGTTAAATAAGTTTGGTTAACGCTAGCGAAAGGGTTGGCGAGAAGAACAGAATAAATAATCCATTCTGAGGTTGCCAAATAATTTCAATTTTTTCATTCTATAAGACTTTTCTGTAGACCGGGTCAGGGCAATTTTTCTTTGACAACGCATATTAGCGGCTTATAGCGACAGGCATTGGTATTGAGCCAATTTTACCCTTAAAAATTAATGTAAAAATAGCTCAATAATTTCGTTTTTGCTGTAAAGGCATATAAGCAGCAAAGTTGGGAGAAATAAAAATTGTCCAGGAATTGCGCTGACCCGAAAGATTCGGTCATTCCTTATCAGGTGAATTTAACCCTGGGGCTTTGCCCGGCAGTAACCGCGCCGAATTAAGGATAAAAATTAACTCGGATGTGACGTGGATAAAGGCAGCCAGCAGTGGATTGAGCAGTCCAAAAGCAGCCAGTACGATGCCCAGGGTATCAATCCCGATGGTACCGATAAAATTAGCCCAGATTATTCGGCGCGTCCGCCGGGCAATAGAGAGCGTTTGGGCAAACTTCTCTAAATCGTTACCGAGTAAAACCACATCAGCGCTTTCCCGGGCCACATCGGTGCCTGAGCCCATGGCTACGCCGATATTAGCTTCCACCAGGGCCGGGGCGTCATTTATGCCATCCCCTACCATGGCGACAATACGCCCTCCTCTCACCAGGTCTTTAACATAGCGCTGTTTAGCGTCAGGTAACAGGTCGGCTTTGACCTCCGAAATGCCCAGTTGCTGCGCGACCGACTCGGCTACCTTCCTGGTATCACCGCTCAGTAACAACGTTTGATTACCCACAGCCAACCACCAGCCAAACAAGGTTTTTAGAATAAGTCCGATTAACACCGTGCCTGCCAAATAAGGATCTACCAGGGTTACCCACCCCTCGGTAGCAGGTCTGGATTATTTAGCATATTTCCTACTGGATTCTTTCCCGAGGCCTGGGTCAGATTATCGCAAGGGTCGCAATTAACCAGGTCAAACCAAGGATTGAGCTCTCAGACTTATTCTGGGTAAGTAAACTGCGACCGGACTGCACTAAATTATTTAGAACCAGGCCAAGAAAAGCCCAGCCGATAAGTCTGAGAGCCAAGCGGTCCCGGCTCATGTCGGTTTCTTTGAGTTGCCATACCACTACTACCGAGGCAAATATTTCAATCAAAGAATCGAGGCCAAAACCGGCCAGGGCTACTGAATTAGCTGTAAGAGCTGCGATGATAACTATCACCGAACCTAGAACGTTCTAGCCAAGGGTAGTAAACACAAAAAAGTCCTCTTCTTAAGATTAATTTTTTTGCTGCATCACTTTCTCCTTTAATCGTTGTATTTTGCTGTAACCTGGTTGTGGCTGGCTATATCTGTGGAAAATTATAACTCAAAGATTTAGAATTTATGCCCTTGACAGAAAAGATTTATTAGGCTATTCTTTGAACGATTAAACAATTACTTAATCGTTATATTTACAGGGCATTGTCATTTTGTTGGGGGTTAACTAAAAGAATGAGTACAGTTTCCACACGGGCTACTTCTGACCTGTGCGAAATATTTGAACCGGTATCGCTGGAGACCAAACGTGATTTACGTGGTCGCTTAGTAGAAGTGGCCGGTTTATCTGAAATTTTTAAAGTTCTCAGTGATGAAACCCGGACAGAGATTCTTTATCTTTTATCTTTACGTGAGTTGTGTGTTTGCGATCTGGCCGAGGTAATGGAAATGAGTATGCCTGCCGTTTCTCATCACTTACGCTTATTAAAAGCCCTGCGCCTTGTTAAATATCGCAAGGCCGGAAAGCAGGTCTACTATACCCTGGCCGACGATCATATCGTTGGGTTGATTAACCGGGCGCAAGAACATTTCGAAGAAGAGCGTTAAAAATCCTGTTCATTTTTCAGACCCGGTGCCTGGAAGGACGCTTAGGTGGCCGGAATTACTGGTTAAGTTGGTGGTTTGTGGATCGGTATCAAAATATCAAGGTGCTAGGATAAATTAGAAGACCAGCGGTTATTCAAAAAGAGTTAAGAAATTTGGAGCTAGTTTCGCAAAATAAGAATAGTTTGACCTGGCAGAGTTTACGGCCTGTACTCTGGCTATTTCTTATTTTAGCGACCCTGAATCTCAGCACCGGCGCGATTATTGTCCTTGTGGCGGCCGGTCCGGGGGGCGAAGTGCTCAATGATGCTTCAAATATCCCGGCCAGCAATATTCGCCTGCTTCACCTGGAATTATTTGGCGGTATTGTTCACCTACATCCCATTAATTCAGGTAACTCCAACCAACCAGCACCCCCGCAAAAGGCAATTTCAAACCCGGTCCTTTTGCGATCCTTCGATGCTCTTATTTCAGGGCTAAACGCGGCTAACCACCACCACACGGAAAGCTTCATTTTTTTCTCTCAAAATAACACCCTCTTGGCCGGTGAGAGGCATGATGGTTACAGCCTGAAAGCCAGCGATAAAATAATTACCAGTTCCAACTCTGAGCCGGGCCTTTCGCGCACCTTCAGCCCGAACCTGCAGGAACCGGAAAAGAACGTTCTTTCCTTCCAGTTTGCCAAGATTTCCCATCCGCTCCCTTATAAAGCGTGCGCCCTGGCGGACATTTTTCTCTACCCTCCCGAAAAGCCTCCCCAGCCTTTTAGCATCACTTTTTCCGCTTAATTAATTCGCGTCTTAATTTAATTCGTCAGCCTGTATCGTGCCCGGCCAACCAGGACCAGGGTTAATCGCCTTAACCGGTTCTTTTAAGATTTGAGGTGCCGGGGCTAAAGCAGGTAAGAAAAAGTAGCAAACAGCTTGGGGATTAGCCCTGCATGGCCGATTCTTCAAGCTTCAGGAGCGCTTAAAATGTCTCAAGAATTTTCAAACAAGCAACCCAACCAGCCTCCCCTAAACAAGCCTGAAAAGGAGCAAAAACCTTTCCTATCCCGTCAGCCTCTGGGAGTAGCTGAGACCGAGGAAGATGGTCACGGCCACAATCATGATCACGACCATGCTGAAAATGGAGAGGGCGATCACGAAGAGGGTCATGGTGTTGGTCACGGCCATGCGGCTGGCAGGGGCGGCCATTCCCATTCGCACGCCCCGGTTAGCCTGGGAGCTACCTTTATCGTGGGACTGGTTTTAACAACCGGCTTCGTGGTCCTGGAGTTTATCGCCGGTCTGTGGGCCAACAGCCTGGCCCTAATTTCCGATGCCGGGCATAACCTGACCGACGCCATGGCCCTGGGTCTGAGCGGTTGGGCCCTTTATATGTCAAGGCGCTCGCCCAATAACAACAAGACCTTTGGCTATCACCGGACCGGCATCCTGACGGCCACCTTTAACGCAGCTTCACTGGTAATTATCGGTGGCTATATCATCTACGAAAGTATTGACCGGATTATAAACCCACCGGAGGTTTCAGGTTGGGCGGTAATAATCGTGGCGGCGGTGGCCCTGGCAGTCAACCTCCTGGTTGCCTGGCTGTTGTTAGCCTGGTCCAAAGAAGATCTCAACACCCGCAGCGCCTTTCTTCATATCGCGGCCGATGCCGCTGCATCTTTGGGTGTCGTAGTGGCCGGGATTGTAATCGTCTTTACCGGCTGGGAAATCGTTGACCCCATCATCTCGATTCTGATTGCCCTGTTGATCCTCTGGTCGAGCTGGGGCATTCTTAAAGAAGCGGTTAACGTGCTTTTGGAAGGCATCCCCGAAGGGTTGGATATGGTCAGTCTCATGCGCGACCTGATGCAGCAGCCAAGCGTGACGGATGTGCACGATTTGCACGTCTGGACCATCGGCAGCGGTTTGAGCGCCATGTCGTGTCACCTGGTCCTGACCGAGGATTACACTATCCAGGAGGCCAACTTTATCGCCAAGGATGTCAACCGCCTGCTGAATAACAAGTACCGGATCAAACACGCGACCGTCCAGTTTGAATACCAGGATTGCGACGCCAACGATACTTTTTGTATTTCTCCGGCCACCAACTTTTAAGGGCCAGGTTAAAGAGTTGAAGGGTTAAATTTTATGGAAAAGATAGGACCAAATAAAAAATGTCCGACCTGTTTCTAAAAGTATTGCTGTTTACGATAATCCCGGTGGCGGCGGCCATCCTGGGGGGGATTATCGCGGCTTACCGGCCGCCTGGCCCCCGGCTTGGCAGCGCCCTCCAGCACTTCGCCGCCGGGATGGTCTTTGCGGCGGTCGGGGTGGAGCTTTTGCCGGACGTAGTGAGCAAACACGCGCCGGTTGCGACCATTATCGGTTTTACAATCGGTATCAGCCTGATGCTGGTTATTCGCTCTATTACCGAAAAGGCTGAAAAAGAGGCAAATCCCGATAGTGAAAGCGAAAGCGAAAGTCAAAGGGAGAGAGGGTTAGCCCCTGCGGGGGCGTGCGAACCGGCTTTACCGGTGAGCATGATCGCCACCATCGGGGTAGACGTGGCGATAGACGGGCTGCTGATCGGTATCGGTTTCGCGGCCGGGGCTAAAGAAGGAATTTTGCTGATAATCGCCCTCACGCTTGAACTTTTGTCGCTGGGGCTGGCAACCTCGGCTACGTTGAATAAGTCCGGCATTTCGAAGGGCAAAAGTATCGCCGTAACTTCGGGCCTGGCTCTGATCCCTTTGGTGGGTGCATCGCTGGGGGCGTTGCTGCTAGGCGGTCTTTCAGGTAATTTGCTGGAAGCCGTCCTGGCTTTTGGCGTGGCGGCCCTCCTTTATCTCGTAACCGAAGAACTGCTGGTGGAGGCCCACGAAGTGCCTGAAACGCCCCTGATTACAGCCACTTTCTTTATCGGGTTTTTACTTTTGCTGGTTGTTACCATGATTGTATAAGCAGGTATAGTTTATAATGCCAGGTAACGAAGAATCGGCGGAATAGTTTCTATGATACTTTTGTGGCACGAACTGAATAAACTGGCCCGCCAGGGCCTGCGCCTCCTGGCCGGACTGCTGTTTGTCCTGGCCGTATTGAACGTGGGCGTTGGTGGGGTGGCGCTGGTAGATGCCAGTCCGCTGGATAGTTCCGGCAAAGCCGGTAACCGGGTCGGAAATAGTTTACTGCATTTGCAGCTTTTTGGTCTTATCCATATCCACGAAAGTATTTTTGAGGAACACATGCATGCTCTCAGCCCGCCCCCAGGAGTGGTGGAGTATGACACAACTTATCAACCGCCCAGCCAGGTCCTCTTTATCTCGGCTAATGCGCTGGCGGGTTCGGGACCTACTTTCAGTATACATTCGGCCGATTATGGTTCCGGCTCGATCCAAAATCTTATCTCAGAATTCCTGCCTGTGGCTTCTCACGAATTAAGCCTGGCCGGTGTTACAAGCCGCCTCATTCATGCCGACCACAAACGGCAAATTGATCCGTTCCTTCCCGTACCGGAAAAACCACCGACTTTCTCAACCTCATACCTTTAATGCCCTTGTTACCAGAGGCTTTTTCAGCGTCAATTTTCCTTTCCCGGAAATTCAACAGGCTGAAAACAGCTTTGAAATGACAGGGATAACTACTAACTTCTCCGGTTCACAGGGGGCCGGAAGAAAGATTCATATTATATCTATCCAGAAAGGTAGAGGGTTTTTGATGTTAACTTCGAGCTTGAAAAATACCACCACCACCCGGTCTAACCGCACGCTACTGATCGCCGTAGTAGGGCTGGTCGTGAGTTTCTTGTTTTTGAGCCAGTTCCAGCTTACCTGGGCGCACGCCCGCTTTAAGAGCGCCAATATTCAGCCGGACGCCGTCGTCACCACCGTCCCGGCAACCCTTAGCGTCACTTTTAGCGAGGAAACCAGCCCCACGCAGACCCGCCTGCAGGTGCTTGACTCGGCCGGAAAAGCGGTGGACAAAGGCGACCTGAAGGTTGACGGCGCGACTGCGACTATCAGTCTCAACCCCTTAACGGACGGTAAATATACCGTGAAGTTCCGCAGCTTCACCGAAGACGACAGCAACATCGTCGAGGGCGACTACTCCTTTACGGTAGCCAGGTCGGGTACGGCGGCGACTGGTGACGCCGGGAAAGCCAACCAGGTTGAGAGCGGCGAAACCGAACAACCTACCGGCGCTCCGGCCACCGGCTTTGGCGGGGCTTCCGGCAGCGAAGGTCAGGGAAATAACGCCTTGATTCCGGCGGTTTCAGCCCTTGGTTTGATCGGTCTGACCGCCCTGGGCCTGCAACTCTTCATCCGGCGGAAAAAGACCAGCTAATCGTTAAGCCGACCAGCCCATCAGGTAACGTAAGGCTGAGTTTAACCAATGCCTCACCGGTGCTGCTCCGTAGCTTTTCCATGGAGCAGCACTGGCTGACAATTACTTTGCGTTGCGTTGCGTTGCATTGCTTTTAGTTTGCTGGAATATTACTAACAAGGAACAGAATTTAGAATGATCAGCAGTAAAAATTTGAGAAAAGCTTTGAAAGGGGGCCGGGTCTTTTTGGCGCTGGCCCTACTTGGAATCATCGCTCAGTTTGGCCTACCTTCTGCCTCGGCTCACGAAAGCCGGGACGTAGCGGGCGGCAAATACCAGTTCAGGGTCGGCTTCTTAAATGAGCCGGTCTACCAGGGGCTTGATAACGCCGTTTTTCTGGCAATCTGTACCGGGAGTTGCACAAGTAACCCGGACGGCTCTTTTACAAACGGTGTCACCGGAGCCTTTGATACCATCAAGGTTGAGATAAGCTCGAACGGCCAGACCATGCAACTCGGTTTCAAAGCGGTGCCGCGCATGCCGGGCCGCTACAACGCGCAGTTCATTCCAACCAGGGTCGGCGACTATACCTTTCGAGTTTTTGGCACCCTTGGTTCAGATACAATTGATGAAAAGTTCCGGTCGAGTCCAACCACTTTTGACAGCGTGGAACCGGTGACAGCAATCCAATTTCCCGATAAACCGGGCTTTGCCGGTAACCAGTCAGGAGCCGTGAGTGCGACTCCGGCCGGGTCCACCACTACTGCCGCTGCCTCAACTGCCTCCAGCCCGGCGGCAACCGTTTCGGGTGCTTCCACCACCGCCGCTACCGCCTCCACGCCAGCGAATACGGCCACCGGCGCAGCTCCTGCGGCGGCCAATTCCAACTCAGCCGAAATCCAGCAGTTGAACCAGAAAATAACCGACCAGCAGCGCCAGCTCGATTCGGCCCGCTCCGACGCCTCATCCGCCTCGCTTATCGGTTATGGTGGCCTGGCAACTGGCCTGCTTGGCATAATCCTGGCCGGGTTGGCTTTCTTTTTCGCCCGGCAAAGAGGCCAGACCACTCCCCGACCGCGCCGGGAAATTGAAGGCGGGTAAACCGGGTAAGATAGATGGTCAAAAAGATGTTTAGTAAACTGAAAATCTTCAGGCAATTTATCCTGGCAACTTGCCTGGGGTTGGTGCTTCTGGGTCTGGGCCTGGCCGGGGTCATCCAGGCTCCTCCGACCGCCCAGGCGCATGCCGGGTATGAACGCAGCATTCCGGCCAGTAACGCGAGGTTGCCTGCGGGTAAGCCACCGGTGCTGGTCCAGGTCTGGTTCACCGAACCGCTCGAAGTGAAATTTAGTAAGCTTACCGTCTTTGATAAAGACGGGGCCAGGGTGGACCTGGGAAACAGCCAGGTAAGTCAGAGCGAACCTAAATCAATGTTTGTCGGTTTGAAGTCAGACCTGCCGGACGGATTCTACACCGTCGTATTCGAGAACGCCTCGACTGAAGACGGCCACACCATTAAAGGCAGTCTTGCTTTTGTAGTCGGTACGGGCGCGCTACCGGCCACTCAATCCACCAGCCCCCTCGACCTGGCCGAACAGAACGTGTCCACCGAGAACCGGAACTCCAACTTCTGGACGATAAGCCTGCGCTTGCTTAATTATCTTGCCGGGACGGCTTTTGTAGGGGCGCTCGGGTTTGTGCTGCTGGTCTGGCCGAAAGCGGTTATTCGGGCGAAGGCTTCAAAAAGAATGGGGCCGGAGCTGACTGCCGCCAGCCAGCGAGGAGTCGAGAAGGTTCAACCCCTGGCCTGGCTCAGTCTGGCCGGTCTATTTATCGGTTGGTTCGGCTGGTTCATTTACCAGGCAGGCGCTTTCTCAAACCAGAATCCCGGCCAGTTGCTCGGGTTTGGGGTAACGAGCGGCGGCAGCGGTCCGCAAGCCCTGACGGATTTTCTGTTTGGCAGCCGTTATGGCAGCATCTGGCTGGCCCGGCTGGTACTGCTGGCGCTTGCAGCCGGGGCCTGGTGGCTGGCCGTTAGAGTTAGAAAAAATGCTCGCCCGGCCGGGGAAGAAACCGAAGAAGAGGCGAACACTCGCGGGGCGCTTGCGTTCGGGCGTATTCCTTTGTGGTGGGTGGCGGCCGGGTTTGGCGCAGCCGTACTGCTGACTACCAGCCTCAATTCTCATGCCGCCGGAGTTGAGAAAATCACGGTGTTGGCGGTGGGTAGCGACTGGCTGCATCTTCTTTCGGTGGCGGTCTGGGTAGGCGGTCTGGCGGGCATGGCTCTGGCGCTGGCCGGGGCGCTTCCGGCTTTGCGGCCTGGCACCGGCGACCGCACTCGTCTACTTTCCGCCCTGCTGCCTGCCTTCTCGCAACTGGCGATTAGGAGCGTGGTCGTGCTACTTTTAACCGGGGTATTCCAATCGGTCCTGCAACTTACTTCCGTAAACGAGCTTTTCACCTCGGTCTATGGGCTGAGCCTGCTGGCGAAAGTAATACTTCTGGTGCCGCTGTTACTGCTTGGAGCTTACAATCTGCTGGTTACTACACCCCGGCTGCGCGGTTTTGCCCGGTCAAAAGCAGCCGGACCAAAAGAAGGTCCCGGCTCAATCGCCGCCGGGGCGCTGGGTCTTACATTCCGGAAGTCAATCTTAGCCGAGATTATCCTGGGTCTTGTAATACTCGTGGCGGCGGCCGTCTTGACCAGCCAGTCGCCGCCGAAAAATGTTGCCGCCACAAGTTCGGTCCAGCTCTTTAAATTCGAGCAGAACGGCCTCATGATTGACCTGGCGATCAGCCCTGGCCTGCTCGGCGATAACACTTTTGAGACCCGGTTGACAGATACTCGCAGCGGCCAGCCGGTTTCTGACGCGGCTCTGGTCAATTTGCGGACTTCAATGGTCGGTATGGACATGGGGGACGTTCAACTGGAATTAAAAGCTACCGGGGCTAACAACGGTCGCTATCTGGCCCAGGGTCCAATACTCAGCATGGCCGGTGTCTGGCATGCAACCTTGCTGGTCCAGCGAAACGGCCGGGAGGATGTCAATATGCCGGTCACGATCCAGGTAAAGTGAGCTTACGGTAAATAATTTAGTGTTGCCGAAAGTTATTTTCCTTGAAAACTTGGTAACAATATCATTATCAGCTAGGAGTAAGGTTCGTTTGCAAAGTCTTTTTAACGGGAAGTGGTTCCTGGTAAGCTGTATGACGCTCAGCTTTTTAGCTATTCTTGGATTACTAGCTTTCGCTTGGTACTGGCCTTCCAAAGTGCAGGCTCAAACTGTTTTGCCTACCCCAACGGCTGCGGCCGGTTCAACCGCGACAACCCCCGGTCAGGCCAGCCAGGGCGATTTACTATTGTTACAGGCTCAGTTGCAAAACCAGGCCCAGCAGCTACAGCAAGCACAGCAGGACGCTCTCGACTCGAAGAACAGCGCCGGAGCAGCGGTCACGCTTAGCCTGGTAGCGATTTTGTTTGGTATAGTCGGGCTGGTGGTGGCGGCCCTGGCTATTCTCAGGAGCCGGTCGCCGGGTGGTAGAAACTTTCAGGGTTCCGGCGGTTCGGAGATAGAGGGCGGTTGATGAACCTTCTATTGAACAAGCCCAAACGCTTTTCACCCGGCAAACCGCGGGCCTTCCAACTGATCGTGAGCCTTTTGCTGGGACTGGCGCTGGCGGCTGTCTCCGGTACACCTGCCGCGCTCGCCCATTCATCCCTGTTAAGGGCCGACCCGCCTATCAGCAGTGTTATTGCCCCGGATAAACTGCCAACCAGGATAACCCTCTGGTTTAACGAGCAACCCGACCTTACTTACAGCCGCTTGCAAGTGGCGGGTCCAGACGGTCTGATGGCTGGGGATGGCAAGCTTCAACTTGACCCGGCCGACCCAAACGCCCTTTTCCTGCCGCTGGTTAAAGATCTGCCGGAAGGAGTATATAACGTAAGCTGGAAAGTGATTTCCCTGGTTGACCGGCACCTGACCGAAGGCAAATTTAGTTTTGGCATCGGTCCGGCAGGCAGCAGTACCCAGCTCGGCCTGGTCAAAGGAGCCGGGCTGGTATCTGCCCGGCCCGGCAGCGACGCCACAAATTTGTCCATCTGGAGCGTGGTCTCGCGCTGGCTAAATTATCTGGCTATGGCTTTGCTGGTCGGGTGCAGCATCTTTGCTCTTTTAATCTGGTTTCCTTTTTCAATAGACTTAAAGAGCGAGGAAAGGTTTGAAGGAAAAGTTTTAGCCGAGGTCAGAGAAAAGGGCTGGCAGCATCTGGGCCGGTTAGCCGCCCTGAGTCTCGGGCTGCTTCTGGTCGGCTGGCTCTTCGGGCTGGGTTACCAGTTTTCAATTGAAGCCGGGATTTCACCGCTCGACCCGCTAAATTTCGGCACAGGCGCTTTTGCATACCTGCTCAAAACCAGCTTTGGCAATATCTGGCTGGTCAGGCTGGGTTTTATTCTGGCGGCCGGGTTCATCTACCTTTTCTGTGTCAGGCTGTCCAATAAAAACGCTCTTAAATATTCCGCTATAACCGGCAGCACCCCTGACAGCCAGACAAACTTCGCCATCCAGCAGAAACGGTTTTTGTGGTGGGGGGCGCTGGCCGGGTCAGGTATCTTTATCCTTTTAACCACCAGCCTTAATTCGCACGCCGCTTCCAATCCGGCCGTGTCGATCTTTTTTGCGGTAACGATTGACTGGCTGCACCTGGCGGCCGTGTCGATCTGGTTGGGCGGCGTAGCCAGCCTGGTTCTGATTCTGGCAGCCGTTCTGGCGGCGGCAAAACCGGGCAGTGGCAACCGCACAAAGCTGATTACTACAGTACTAGGCCCGTTTTCCAAACTGATCCTGAGCAGCGTTATTGCCCTGATAGTAACTGGCCTGGTGGCAAGTATGCGCGAGATCGACTCGCTGACTACGCTCCTGACTACCTGGTACGGCCAGGCTTTGCTGATAAAGGTCGGCCTTTTCGTCTTTACTTTATTTCTGGGGGCCGGAGCCTTCCTGGTTATCCAGCCGCGCCTGGCCGGGTTCGCCTGGACCGGTTCAGCGGTAAGAAAGGGACCTGGCAGCCCGGCGGCCGGTAGACTTATTTTTCAGTTCCGGCAGATCATCGTGATTGAGAGCATCCTTCTGGTGGTTGTGCTGGTAAGCGTGGGTGTCCTAACCAGCCTGGCTCCTCCCCGGAATACACCGGTTACAACCGCCCAGAGTGGGCCTTCAGGCGCGCCAGGGCCAGCCGTTTCTCCTGAAACCGAAACCGACCTGGAACTGAGCGGAACGGCCGGGGATTACCGGCTTGATATGATCATTTCGCCAGCCGAAGTGGGGCCAAATAACTTTATGTTATATGTGCTGGATAATCGCAGCGGCCAACCGGTCGCCGATTTCAAGACGGCCCGGTTGCAATACTCTAGTGATGGCGGAACTTTAATAAATTTCGATCTGGAGAATGCTACCTCCATTGCACCAGGATTTTACCAGGGGGTGAACGAGCTATTAACTAAAGGTGGTAAATGGCAGATGAAAGTGATACTACAAAAACCCGGTGTAAGTGACGTTGAATATACCTTCGAATTTGAAGTAAAAGGTTAGACTTTCTCTCCCGGCCCGGTTAGCCAGCTAAATTGTACAGGAAGCTGCTGAAGCTGGAGGTAGGAAAAACAGCGGTCAAAAGTGTAGTCGCAATGTAAGGTGTTTAGTTTAGCAGGTAGGGTGAATAAAAATGACTGAAATTTATGACGAAGAATCAATAGATTCTTTAGAAGACGAAGAAACTCCGGGGCGCTTCCCCTTAGTTCCGGTAGCGCTCATTTTAGGAGCGGTTGTTTTAATAGCGGCTTTAGCTTTAACCACCTGGGGCTGGCTAAGCAACCTTAAGCCGACGGCGGATAGCCCGGAAGTTACTTTTGCCTACGATATGGGGGCGCACCATGCGCAGGCAGTTGAAATGGCGGTAAAAATCCGGGACCGCACCACCGACCCGGAATTACGCATCCTGGCTATTGATATAACGCTGACCCAACAGGCCCAACTCGGCATGATGCAGGGCTGGTTGGCGGCCTGGCAGCAGCCGTTTGCTTCTCCCAGGCCGGTTATGGGTGGGCAGGGCGTGATGATGGGCATGGCAACACTTGAGCAGGTTTATGCCCTGGATACCCTGCCGGTGGCGGAGGCCGAAGTATCTTTTCTGCGTTTAATGATCCGGCATCACCAGGGCGGTGTAGCCATGGCAAAGGTGGTGCTGGGTCAGACCAACCGGCCGGAAATTTTGCAACTGGCTAATTCAATTGTAATTAGCCAGCAGAGTGAAATTGCCTATATGCAAGATTTACTGAAAAAACGAGGGGTAGCTGCTTAGCTACGGGAAATAACTATGCGCTGCCACAATTCCAATTCTGATCCGTCCGGCCCAAAACCTGGATTAATTACTAATTTTTACTGCAAGGTAAATATTTTGAAAAAAAAGAATCAAACTTCACCTGAAACCTTCTTGATTGACGATAAAAATAGTACAACCCCGCTGTTAAAGGTAACTCTGAATATCTGGGGTATGCTATTTTGCGCGCTGGTGGTCCTTGCGGTGCTCGGTTTAGGAAGTGTTACCACCTTTAATTTCTTTGACCGGGCTTTTTCTAAAACTTCTCGGACCGAGATGGTGTCTGCAAATAACTTAAGTTTAAGAGAGCAAGAACAAACTAAATTAATTGCTTTGGAAGAGCAGCGTTTGGAAGAGCTTCAAAGCGAGAGTGACCTCAGTAAAATGGATTTCGACCGCCTCCAGAGTGAGATCAATGGTCTCTCGGCTCGGTTGAGTTCCTTTCAACTTCTGACCACCCGCATAAACCAGCAGCTTACCCTTAATAAAGACGCTTCACCTTCGTCCGTAGGTGCCACAAATAATAATGGGGCGGTGGCCGGTGTCAGCATTGATGTTGCAAAGGGCCAGGCGTTTAATTCCCAGGTCGATAAGTTTAACGGTGAACTTGATCTGCTAAACAAAGCGGTTTTAAACGGCCAGGCCGATATTGCCGTCCTGAATGTTCAACTACAAAGTTTTCAAACCGCCCTCAATCAGCCGCAAGGCCCGGCGCCCATGCAAATCAATACCGCTCAGCTTGCCCAGCTAAGCGGTAACCCGGTTACCCAATCACCAGAAATTAAAGGGAATAGCTCGCCTTCAACTCGTCTACCTCTACCAGGGAACCAGCAGTTACAAGCAGTTGGAGACAGCCCCCCGGTTGACGTGCCGGTAAGAGGGATAGTCACAAGTTTATTTGGCATCCGCCCCAGCCCATTTGTGGCAAATACTACCAACATGCACTACGGGCTGGACCTGGCGGTTCCTGAAGGTACCCCGGTCGCCGTAACCAAAGCCGGTGTAGTTTCCTATGTAGGTTACGACCCCGGCTATGGTAACCGGGTGGAAGTTACTCACCAGGGTGGCTGGGTCACCCTTTACGGGCATAACCGGCAGCTACTGGTAAAGGTGGGACAGCCGGTCCAGCAGGGTGATATTCTCGCTTTATCAGGAAATACGGGCGCGAGCACCGGACCGCATGTCCACTATGAAATACACCTGAACGGGGTGGCTTTTGACCCCTTAAAAGTAGTTAAAGTGCCGCTGACCTATCAGGTCGGTTCGTAGCAATATTTTTGAAATGAGTTCAAATGAAAAGATTAAGACCACTTTTTAAATTCCGGATCCCGTACCCAAACCATCTTCCTAACATTCCAGCCAGCTATAAGTTCTGGTGGACTTTGATTGCAAGCGCAATAATAGCCTTATTTCAAGAACCTTTTCCTGCCCTAGCCAACGGCGGCACTCCTATTTACAACGGAGATATTGGTAGCTTTAACGTTTATTTGCTAATCAGCCCATCACCGCCCACCCCGGTTGTCCCGGCGCACCTGACCATGGTTATTACCAGAAAGAGTAGCGACGATCCGGTTACCGAGGCAGTAGTTACGGTTGACCCCGTACTGCTTGCGACGCCAGTATCAGGCGCGACCCGGTTAAAGTTTTACCAAACTCCAGGCCGGCCGAACCAGTATGACGTAGATATTCCGGTTGCGACAGAAGGAGACTGGCGTTTCGATATTATTATTGACGACCCAAAATTAGGAGTAGTTTCTTTTAATGCTCAAACCAGAGTTGAAAAATCTGACCCACCCTGGCCTGTTATAATCGCACTTGTAATTGCCCTGCCGCTCCTAGCCGGTTTAACCTGGTTTTTTCTATTTCGTGAGTCAGCCGATTTAGAATTTGAGGACGAAGAAGACGAAGACGATTAGGGTTTTGGGCAACCGGACTTACTAAACTTTCGCTGAACTTGAACCTGAAGCGATTTTGTTCTTGCCAGATATGCGTTACTAATGTTTGGTTAGCCGGTGGTTCGCCTTAAATCGAAGATAATTTTTGGACCTCACCCTTCTTATAAGAAAGTATTATGCCTTGACACCCTAAAACTCTTGCATTATTATATCAGCAATTAATGATATGATGAAGTAATGAAATAATAATATGATTTTAGAACCTGGAGAAAAACATGTTACTTGAAAGTGGCTTGACCTCGACTGCCCTCAAAGCCAAACTTTTTCGGGGCTTTTCGGATAATTCCCGCCTGACTATCCTGGAAGCCTTACAGGACGGGCCGCTCGCGGTTGGCGATCTGGTCAAAACCACCGGCCTTTCCCAATCGAATATCTCTAACCACCTGAGCTGTCTGAGAGATTGCGGCCTGGTGAGTGTGGAACAGCAGGGCCGTTTCAGCTACTACCGTTTGAGTGACGAACGAGTCGCCGGGCTGCTAAACCTGGCCGGTGAATTGTTGGCCGAGGTGGCAAAAGGTGTTTACGATTGTACTCGCTACGCCGGGCCGACCAAACCTGATGCCCGCGAAATTCCACTGAAAATTATTTCCGAGTAGACGAATTTTTTAAATAGCGGAACACATTAGGTAGAACAAAAGAGACATAGAGTAAGTAAGGGAATCGTATGTTTGAAAATTCAGGAACACGCAAATTACAGACCCTGGAACTGCCGGTAAAAGGCATGGATTGCGCCGATTGCACCATTCACGTTCAGAAAGCCTTAACAGAACTGGAAGGCGTCGAGTCGGCTAAAGTTTTACTATCGGCTGAAAAGGCCGTGATAAACTTCGATCCAGTTAAAGTCGGCCCGGCCGCCTTGCGCCGGTCAATTGAGAAAGCTGGTTACTCGGTTCCCGTACAAGCTTCTCCTGTCCTTGCCCTCGAAACCATTGAACTGCCGGTGGTCGGGATGGACTGCGCCGACTGCACCGTCCATGTCCAGAAAGCTATTGCGGCTTTACCTGGGATAGATACCGTCAGGGTGCTGCTTTCTGCCGAGAAAGCTGTTATCACCCTGGACCCCCAGAAGAGTGATCTAAACGCAATCCACCAGGCCGTCAAAGAGGCCGGTTATACAATTCCACAAACGCACCTTCCGGCGGCCTTTGCCTCCACTCAAGAAACCTATCAGGAACCGGATAACCCTAAACTACCTAATTACTTGAATTCGATTTTAACCCTTTTAGGCTTAATTTTAGGGGTGGTCCTTTTTGTCATCGTAGTAGGGGAGTGGTTGGGACTGTTTGATACCCTTACCGACAAAGTACCCTGGCCGGTTGGCTGGCTGATCGTTGGCATAGCCGGGTATCCGATCTTCCTAAACGTAATAAAAGCGTCTCTGCGGGGCCGGATAATATCACATACCCTGATGAGCCTGGGCGCCATCGCGGCCCTGGCGGTCGGCCAGTGGCCCACGGCTGTGGTAGTAGTTTTCTTTATGCGGGTGGGTGAGTACGCCGAAAAATTTACTACCGAACGTTCCCGTCAGGCCCTCAAGAACCTTACCTCAATGGCACCACAGACGGCCAGGGTCGAGCGGAACGGCACCGAGCAGGAAGTGCCGGTAGGCGATGTAAGGCCAGGCGAAGTGGTGGTAGTCCGACCGGGTGAAAAAATTCCGGTGGACGGATTTGTCGTCAGCGGCCAGGCTACCGTCGAGCAGGCCGCCATTACCGGCGAGTCCATCCCGGTAGAGGTAAGCGACGGTGTCGGGGTCTATGCCGCTACAATTGCCCGGCTCGGCAGTCTGCGGGTGCAGGCCACCCATGTCGGGACCGACACTACTTTTGGTAAAGCCGTCAAAATGGTCGAGGAAGCCGAGGCTCACCGCTCAGATGTCCAGCTAATCGCCGACAAGTTCTCGGCTTATTATCTGCCCGTGGTGGTGGCCGTGGCAGCGATCAGCTTTTTATTCACGCGAAACACTCTCGCCAGCGCGGCCGTCCTGGTGGTGGCCTGTTCGTGTTCTTTCGCCCTGGCAACCCCCATTGCCATGCTGGCGTCAATTGGCGCGGCGGCCAAAAGAGGTCTGCTTATTAAAGGCGGTAAATATCTGGAACTACTCGCCGGTGCCCAGGTGCTGCTGGTCGATAAGACCGGCACCCTCACGGCGGGCCGCCCCCGGATTACTGACATCGTACCCCTTACAGGTAAAACGCCAGACGAAGTTTTGCGCCTGGCAGCCGCAGCCGAGCGATATTCCGAGCATCCCCTGGCCCAGGCGGTGCTTGAAGCGGCTGCCAAGAAAGAAATTGAGGTGGGTGAGCCGCGCCAGTTCAAATCCATGCCTGGCCTGGGCGTGCAGGCCCTGGTTGACGGCCTACCTGTAACGGTTGGCAACCGCCGCATGAAAGAAACAGGTGAAAACCTTAAAGAAGCGGCCGCGCTGGAAGAACAGGGCAAGACCCTGCTGTACGTTGTCCAGAACGACGAGCTGATCGGCATCCTGGCGGCGGCCGATACTTTGCGACCGGAAGTTCCTCAGGCGCTGGCGGCGGTCCGCAAACTTGGCATCAAAAGAATCGAACTTTTGACCGGTGATAACGAGCGGACCGGTCGGGCGCTTGCTGCCAACCTTGGAATAGATTTCCGGGCCAATCTGCTGCCGGAAGATAAAATCAAGATCGTGCGGGAATACCAAGACCAGGGCTACAAAGTGGTAATGGTCGGCGACGGCGTAAACGACGCCCCGGCCCTGGCCCAGGCCGAGGTCGGGATGGCGATGGGGGTGGTTGGCACCGATGTAGCGGTGGACGCCGCCCATATGGCCCTGATGCGCGACGATTGGCGGCTGGTGCCGGAAGCAATCGCGATAGCCCAGCGCACCATGCGGGTAGTTAAGGTCAATTTTGCCTTTACAGCCCTCTACAACCTGGTTGGTTTGAGCCTGGCGGCTACCGGGTTCCTGCCTATGATCGTGGCGGCGGCTGCCCAGTCCATCCCGGATTTCGGTATCCTGGCGAATTCATCTCGTCTCCTGAAATACCGGCCTTTGAAGTTTGAAGGTGAACTTATACCGATACCGGCTGCCCCGCTACAAAAGGCCAGGCCGACCCGGGTCCAGCCAATAGCTGCTCCTAACCCCGCCAAAGCCAAAACAAGCCCAACCTCCCTTGAGTTTTTACCTTTAAAGGGCAAGAAAGTTGCAGCAATTACTGACCAGCCGGAAAAAGAATCGATCTCTTGTGATTGTGAAAGTTGCAGTAAAGTGAGCCAGCAGCCTATGGTAAATGAAAAAGTTTGGCCTGTCTTACCGCTAGCTCCCAAGCAAAAAGACCAGTAAATATTCGATTTACCCCAAAGGGCCGCTTCGAGGCAAAATGTCAATTAGTTGTATCTCGAAGCGGCCTTTCTTCAATTCGGTTAGTTTATAGGCAATCTGAAAGATCAAAGATGGGAAACATTTAACCAAGATTTTTTGCAGTTTCAAGCAGAACTGGAAAGGAACAAGTATGCGTCTTACCTTCATCCCAAAATCCGACTCCTTACACCTTTCACCAAATAGGATTGTGAAAGATGGTCTGCTTCTCAGCGGTTTGATGACCGGGCTAATACTCATCGTAGCGCGAGTAAATCCCGACATTTTGTCCAGGGGGGAAGTAGACGAAAAAACAAAGAAACAACGCGCGCTCTTCTTTATCCCGTCACTTTCATTTTTATTTGGTATTCCCCTGCTTTCAACCATTTTGTTAAGAAAGCAAAATAATGGCAAACTATCTTTCGCCAATGCTTTTCTAAACGCTTATTCGATAGGCGTCCTCGTTAATTTGTTTGACCTGCTTGTCCTGGATTACCTTTTGGTACTGATCTGGAAACCAGGCTTCATAAAATCGCTGGCAAAAGAAGCGGACCCGATGTACTCAAGCTATTTGTTTCATTTCAAGGCTTTTCTTCGTGGAATGGTAATAACCCTAGTCCCCAGCCTGGTAGCCGCTGTTTTCGGAAGGAATTACAAAAGGCAAGTACAAAGAATTGACTGAAAACAACAATTTAGGTGTTAAATTTAGAATGGGCTAATTCTGGGGTTTTGTGCTCATTCGATATATTCCGGTTTCAAAGTTTTTTTTAGAAGAGGATGCGATAAGGCGGATTTTCGAACTTTAAATGTAACCTTTCTTTTGAGCTAAAATCGCTTATCCCGTTTAAAGATGTGCGTGCTACCCCAATTTAAAAGTCCAACTTAAAAGGTGATTGCTCTTTTTTATCCTGAAATTTGAGCAACCACCTTTTATTTAGTAGTCGGCAAAAGTTAGCAGCACTTGCCACTACCGCCAGATTTGTTAATCAGTTCCAGGGTCTGGCGGCCGGTGTTAGCGCCGGTGTCACAAGCGCAACTATCGTTGGGACCACCCACCATCCTGTTTTCGCTATGCACCGGGGCATCGGCGTCCAGCACCACGAAGACTTCCCAGTTGTTGCCATCGGCATCGGTGACCCAGACCTTGTCCTGGACCGCGTAGCAGCAGGTCACTTCATCTTCACTGAAAGTGGTCAGGCCGGACTGAATAAAGCGTTCCTTGGCGGCCAGCACTTCCTCGGTGCTTTTAACCTGGATGCCAAAGTGGGAAATGGTGCCGCCCTGCTGGAAGTTAGCGTTCTCGTTAAGAGTAAAGTTGACCGGCGGCTCGGCTACCTCGAACTTGGCATAACCAGGGCGCACCTTGGTAGGTTCCTGGCCGAAAAGCGTCCGGTAAAACGGGAGCGAGCGCTCCACGTTACTGGTATTTATCGAAACATGAACCCGCGTTGTGGTTGCGAACTCGACCGCGCTTTTCTTCTCTTCCAGATTCATTGTCATAGAAACAACTCCTTTTACTCTGTTGAAAATCCGCCAATTGTAGTTCTTGCTGCTAAATAATTGCAGACCTTTTTCTGTTCTAAAAAGCTTATAGAAAGTAAAGGGTTTTATCGAATTGATTAGTATCAATATGTTTACAAGACTAATATAACCTATGTATTGATGTTTGTCAATATGATTGTCAGCTATTTTCCAAGCTCGCTCTGCAAAAGAAAAAGCCCAAGGCTGCCAGTAAAGAGTGCGGTTTGAGCTTTTAGAAACAATCTGAAAGTCGTTATGTTAGGGTAAAGAACGGCTAAACTTCCACCGGTATTTTAAGGACCGTATCGAGCAACCCTTTAATTTCTTCGTCCCGGCCGGTTACCAGCGAGTAGTAGACCCATTTACCCCTTTTGTCGCCCTGGATTAAATCGGCATCCTTAAGGATTTTCAGGTGGTGGGAGATCGAAGGCTGCCCCATGTTAAAAGAGGCGGTCAGGTCACAGACACAGGCTTCTCCCCGTTCACTGCGGGCGATCAGGCTTAAAATAGTGAGACGGGTAGGGTCGGCCAGCGCGTTAAAAATGTCGGCCGCTTTGCGGGCCTGTTTAGCTCCCAGGGCCGGTTCTACCAGGGTCGGCACACAACAGGCTTCGTCATTCTCCCCAACTGGAGTAACTGTTTTAACGTTTTTTAACTCATGTCTTTCCATGAGCTTATCCTAGCATTAACATTGATGATTGTCAATTTGAACTCCTGGGATAACTGGTGGGTGAGTAGCCTGGGTGGCTTTCAACGCGCCCCATCTTGCTTTGTCTATTCTATTCTAAGCCGCTCCCTTTCCGAGGGTAAAACCTGGGTGGGTAAAGTTACTTCTGACTTGAAGGACGTTTATTTTCCGCTATAACAATAGAGATTACCGCTAACGCTGAAATGCCAGCCAGGGTCCAGAAGGCAGGCTGGTAATTGCCAATGGTGTCAAAAGCCAGACCAACCGTAAATGGTCCAACGGCGCGGGCGGCAGTAGCAAATAAAGCCAGGACACTGTTGATGGTTGCGTAATGGCGGCGGCCATAAAAATCGGCTACCAGGGCGGCCCTGGCCGGGGTAATAGCGCCAAAGCCGATACCGAAGATGATCACGAAAGCTATCACCCCGGCGGTCGAGCTGTAAGTCAAAAGCAAAACCACAAGCGAAATGGTTTGAAGCGAGAAGAGGCAGGCTGCCAGGAGGCTACGAGGTAACTTTTCTCCCAGTATGGTAAAGACCAGCCGGCCTGGTAACGCCATGATACCCACCAGACCCAGCATCGAGGCGGCAAAACTACCATCGTAACCGTGGTCGGTTAAAAAAGGAATGAGATGAACACTCAGACCTCCCAGGGCTACGGTGTTAAGAAAGAAAGCCAGGGTCATCCACCAGAAGGCGCTGCCCCGTAGGGCAATCTTTGCCGGGATGCTTTTTTCTTCGCTGCCTCGCCCTTTAAAGGAAGTAGCAGCGTCCCCACCTGGGCCTGGTAGGACCACCCCATCCGGTTGTAAGCCCAGGTCTTCCGGTCTGCGCCGGAGTAAGAGGGCGTGCAAGGGAATGGTTCCGACCGCCAGAATAATCGCCATGGTGACCAGGGCCTGCCGCCAGCCCTGGGTCCGCACCAGCCAGTCGGCCAGGGGAACGTAAATCACGCTGGCGAACCCGGCTACAAAGGTGAGCAGGGTTAAGGCTCTGGCCCGGCGGCGCACAAACCAGGTTGCCACGACTGCAAAGGCCGGTTCGTACAACACCGCCGCCAGGGTGAAGCCGATGCCGAGCCAGATCAGGTAAAAGAGTAACAGGTCGTGAACTCCCGACCAGGCCAGTACCAGAAGAGTTGCCAGGACCGAGCCTAGCGTCATTAGAAGCCTTGGGCCGTGACGGTCCAGCCAGCGGCCAACCGCCAGCCCGGCTACGGCCGCTACCAGGAGAGAAAGTGAGTAAGCCCCGGTAAGCTCGGCTTTTGACCAACCCAATTCGTGTTGCATCGGGTCCAGAAAGACCGTAAAGGCGTAAGAAAGGATACCCCAGGAAGTGGTCTCGGTTATTGCAAGGGTCAGGACCAGAATCCAGCCGTAATAGACGCGGTTACCACTGCCCGGTTTTGCCATTTTTCCTTTCGATCTTCTCGATCTTATTCTCTTACCTGACTCAACTCAAGTGTTGCATTTTGGAACCGCTCTACTTACTGCCTTTCCAGGTGGTTGCGGCTAGCCGCAGCAAGAACCGGAACTGGAATTACCGGCTTTAACCAGGACGGGTACAGGCAGCGGCTCTACTTTTAACGCACTTTTTGTTGGAGCAATACCACAGCAGGAAGCTCCACCATCGTCAGTTAGATTCCGGTTATTCACCGAGCAGACCCCGGTTTGGGGCAGCACCAGTTCTACCTCACGGGCGGCTTTCCAGTCTCCCACTAACGCGCTAACGATTGAGCGAACCTGTTCGTAGCCGGTCAGCATCAGGAAGGTCGGGGCACGGCCATAGCTCTTCATACCAACCGTGTAAAAGCCGGGTTCCTGCGGGTGGGCCAGCTCGGCCTCGCCGTGAGGAGGCACCGAGCCACAGCTATGTACATTTGGGTCGATCAGAGGGGCCAGCGCAGCCGGGCTTTCCAGGCTCGGGTCCAGGTTCAGGCGCAGTTCGCCCGTCATAGAAAGGTCGGGCCGGAACCCGGTGGTAGCAATGATCTGGTCTACCGGCGGTAATTTACGGTGTTCGCCGGTTACGGTAATACCTACGCCGGTCTGCTCAAGATTTGCGATTTTGAAACCGCTAACAAGTTTAATTTTACCTTCCTCGACCGCCTGGTGGAGGCGGTAGCCAAGGCTGCCCCTGGCCGGTAAAGCGTCGTTCGATTCCCCGCCATACAAATTATCCAGGTATTTACGCCGGATAACCCAGGTAATTCTGGTGCCTGGCTCTTCTTTTGAAAGCTCGACCAGGTCAAGCAGGGCGTTAAAGGCCGAGTGGCCGCTGCCGACTACCAACACCCGATTTCCGGCGTAGCGTGCCCGCTCCCGGCCCAGCACGTCTGGAATACCATAAAATATCCGGCCGGATTGAGACAATGCTTTCTCGCCGCGAGCCGGTACCCCGCTGGCTCCCAGAACATTAGGCTGAGTGTAGGTACCGGAGGCGTCTATAACCGCTTTCGCCAGGATTTCTATTTCCTCACGCTGCCCGTCTACAGGACGTTGCTCGACCATCACCAGAAAGGGCGCATTTTCTCTTCCAACACTTTTTAATTTATCGAAGCCAAGCCTCGTTACCGCCAACACCTTCGAGTTTAAATGAATGTGCGCCTTCAGGCTGGGTGTGGCGGCCAGGGGTTCTAGATACTGCTCGACAAACTCGGCCCCGGTCGGTAGATAATCGCCAGCCGGTTCCTGCCAACCGGTTTCTTTTAACAGGGAAGCCGAAACCGGATCAATATTATATTTCCAGGGTGAAAATACCCGGACATGGCCCCACTGCCGGATGCTGGCTCCTACCGTGCTCCCGGCTTCCAGCACCAGCGGTGTTTCGCCCCGCTTGACCAGGTGGGCTGCCGCCGCCAGGCCGACCGGCCCGGCCCCGATTACAACTACCGGTAGAATTGATTTATCCATTTTATTTCACCACTTTTTTAATAACTGCCTGGTCTGAAAATATCCGCTTTTAATTATCCTTTTAAGACCCGAATATTACCGGCTAATCCTAAAACCTGGCGGTCACCCCACTTTGAAAGGAAGTGAACTTTTCTTTAGTCTGCTCCAGGATCGCTTCTGACCGGCAGCTAGAGCCGCACACTTCGCCGCAGCTTTCACAGAAAGAAGTATTTTTTGCTTTTTCTGTTTCCTTGGCACCTGCGCCGCCAGATACCAGACTTATAATTTGTTTAAACATAGTTCGATTACCCCCTGGTTATAATGTCTAAATATTGATGGTTATCAATGAGTTAAGATAAGAATTGTTCTCGTTATTTCGATAAACTTAGATATGTACTTTCTTTGAGAAGGGTCCGTGTGCTGGACCCTTACGTCCATCATTGTAACTATCATATTGAAACTTGTCAATATGTATTTTGGCCTACTTTGAAATCTATTCTAAAATCAGTTCCATTATCCTGACATCGGTCCAGACGCCATTGAGTAAACCCTGCTCTTTATAGTCGCCTACAATACGGAAACCGTTTTTGGCGTAGAGTTTCACTCCGGCTGTCGTATGAGGAAAGGTAGTCAGGACCAGTTTATGATAGCCGAGCGGTTTGGCCCGCTCAATGAGGACCGGTAGTAAGGTCGAGCCGACCCCGCTGCCTCTCAAAGAGTGCTCGATATAGATTGAGAAATCGGCGACAAAGCGGTAGCCGTAGCGAGGGTTGTAGACATTGAGGGAGGCCCAGCCGACCACGCGGCCCAACCGGACCGCCACCAGCACCGGGTGCCTTTCATCGTGGTTTTTGAACCATTCAAGCCGTTCTTCCTGGGAACGAAGCTCGGTTTCAAGGGTGCATCCATCCTCAATGCCCTGGTTATAGATGCGGGTAATAGCCTCTATATCTTTTTCGGTAGCAGGCCGAACCAGGAGGGGCGGCTGTTTGAGGTCGAGCAGCATAACGCTGGCCGTATCCGGGCAGGCTCCCTTGAATTCAACCGACTCCTTTACCGGGTCCGGTGCAGTCTCCCGGCTTATTTCTACAAAGCCAAAACGAGGGAAAAAATTTGCGGCGGTTGTAGTTAAAAGGACCACGCTTTCATAACCATTGTGCCTCGCCCGCTCTAACAGTCGGCAGACCAGATCCTGACCCAGCCCGGTCCCTCTTTGAGAGCTGTCTACCGCCACCGAGCGGAGCAGGGCAGCTTTCCCGTAAAGTTCCAGGGCCGCCGTTCCAATAAGCTCATTCTTTTCATTAAAGGCCAGCAGAAAATTGGCTAGATGCTCCTGCACCCCGGCCAGGGGCAGGCTGGACTCTTTTAGCAGTTTTTCGATCTGAGGCAGGTCGGCGGAGCATGCGTTTCTAAAGGTCAGGTCGGTTTCAGGCTTCCTGGCGGCATCTGACAAGGCAGCAGTCATCGCTATTTATCTCCTGTTATCTCGAAAAGAAACGATTAAACAATACAGACAGCCCTAACTTTTACAAGAAGCAGTCTGGCGAGAAGCGGCGTATTCATCCTCAAGAGCTGCTAAAAGAAGCTGCAAAGCTTTTTCGACATTTCCTCTTTCGGCGGCAGGCACCCGGTCCATCACTCTTTCGGACTGGGCGTTTAAATTATTGTTCAACTCCTCGAAACGGCGTTCTCCGGCCTCCGAGAAAGAAATAATTACGGTGCGCCGGTCCTGTTCGTTCACAACCTTGGAAAGCAGACCCTCCTGAACCAGATTTTCGACCGCCCGGCTGACCCAACCTTTATCCAGGCCCAGCCGGTTGGCGATGTCAATCAGGGTGCCTGGGCCTTTCCGCCCAATCTCGGTCAGGATGGTACACTCGGTCATGGTAGTGCCGCCGCAGCACTCGGCCGTCTCCTGCTGCAACCGGACGTGTAAACGGCCTACGTCCCGGATTAAAGAACTGGTGCGATTTTCTATTTGGGTCATTCTTATAAACCTTTTATTTGTTGCTAATAACAACGTTGCTATTAGCAAGCATAACACATTATTAATCGTTGTCAATAGCAACGGATAACGCTTGGTACGACGGAAAATATGTGCAGGCTTTAGGTTGTAGTGTGGTGTAGTATATTGAAAAGACCAGGCAGCAAAAGGTAAGGGTTTTCCGTAAAAATTACAAATTTTTGCAGGTAAATAAAAACAAAGTGGGAAGGGAACTAAAATGGTCGATAGGCAGGCAGACTCTGGCAGTAATGATAAAGTAAGCACCAGATTAAATTTTACAGCTAACCCTGATTCTTTAAAACGGGGTTACACCTGTCCGGTTAACGGCCAAAAGGGTAAAATAGTTCAAAACCAGACCGTGAAATCTTTACTGGCGGTCAGTTTGCGTCTGGTCAAGGAAGTGGAGCATTTTTATTGTTCTTCCGCCGAGTGTCCGGTTGTTTATTTCTCGGCGGATGGTAGTTCCCTTTTCACAGTTAATGATGTTCGTGAGAAAGTTTACCATAAGGAAGCTACTAACCCGGAAGTTCTGGTTTGCTACTGTTTCAGGTTTAGCCTTGGTAATTTGAAGAGTGGTTCCGCTGAGCAAAGAGCAACCATAATTTCCGAGATTAAGCAGGGAATTTTAGAAAGTCAGTGTGCCTGCGACCTGCGAAATCCTGAAGGCTCATGCTGTTTGGGTAATGTGAGTAAGCTTGTCAAGCAATTTAATGCGGGAAATTAACTTACCTCTATGTAGGCCAGCAAGAATTCAAATTACAAAAGGCCAACCCACCGGTATAACCGAATAGGTTTATCAATAGAACACTGGCCGGAAATATCTTAGACTTTCTGGGCCATCGCTTTGATTTCCAGGGGCTGTTGGACGGGTGTGACTTCGGTCTCGGCGCTAAAAACATCAAACCGGCCTTACCCATTTCTCGCAGCAGGGCTTCGGCCATCTGGGAACGGGCCGAGTTATGGGTACCCAAAAATAGGGTTCATTTCATTGATAACCTTTTAAGTTAAGCTACTTTTGGTTACACCGGACAATCGCCTTATCTTCAAGACCCTAATTCATGACCTACTTTCTGGTTTGTTCAGGTTGTGCAGATTGCGAATATTTGTCGGTAAAGTCAACCCCGATATTGGTCGGACATCCTGCGTCAACCCCGTTAATAAGCGCGGCGGGAGGTGGGGTAATGGCCGCCCCAAAGTAGCGGCGCTGGAAATAAAGAGCCACGTTTACCAGGCCGATGAGGACCGGCACTTCTACCAGGGGACCAATTACGGCGGCAAAGGCCGCCCCGGAATTAATCCCGAAGACGGCCACGGCTACGGCGATAGCCAGTTCGAAATTGTTGCCGGAAGCGGTAAAAGCGACTGTCGCAGTTTTGGAATAGTCCGCTCCAACCCGGCGGCCCATCCAGAAACTGACCAGGAACATTATGACGAAGTAAATACACAGAGGAATGGCAATTCTTACTACGTCTAAGGGAATCTGGACGATCAAATTGCCTTTAAGGCTGAACATAACCAGGATGGTAAAAAGTAGGGCGATCAGGGTAATCGGGCTAATTCTGGGAATGAATTTCTTCTCGTACCACTCCCGGCCTTTTTGTTTAAGCAGTACGAACCTTGTTACCATCCCGGCCAGGAAAGGGATACCCAGATAGATGAAGACGCTTTGGGCAATATCCCAGATTCCAACCTGGACCAGGCTACCTTGCAGGCCAAAGACCGGCGGCAATACCGTAATAAAGAACCAGGCGTAAACGCTGTAGAAAAGCACCTGGAAGATGCTGTTGAAAGCGACGAGGCCAGCGGCATACTCGCTATCGCCTTTAGCCAGTTCGTTCCAGACAATCACCATGGCGATACAGCGGGCCAGGCCGATCATTATCAGGCCGGTCATGTATTCCGGCTTATCTCGCAACAACAGTATTGCCAGGAAGAACATCAGGACCGGACCGATCAGCCAGTTCTGGAACAGAGACACCCCTAATATTTTCCAGTTACGGAAAACATCACCCAGCTCCTCGTACTTAACCTTAGCCAGCGGCGGGTACATCATCAAAATAAGCCCGATGGCGATTGGAATATTGGTGGTTCCGACCTGAAAGCCGTTTATAAAACCCTCTGCCGCCGGTATAAAGTAGCCGAGGCCGACGCCCAGGGCCATCGCGGCGAAAATCCAGATCGTCAGGTAGCGGTCCAGGAAAGAAAGCCGTTTCACCTTTTGCTCCTTCAACTGTATAACCTAAAACTTGTCACTACAACCCCTTTTTCCAGGCTTTTAACTAAAAGGCTAAAAATAATAAATTGTAATTCCATTGTAATAGACAAATCTACATTTGTCTATATGTTACATATTTAACAAAGCTGCCAGGGAGAAATGAGAAGCAAGAATAGGGTTGTTTTCAAAAGGTAAAACCGGTAATATATTGACTTTCATCAATATTACTGCTAAACTTGGCTTATGAAAAGAGAATTAACGGTTATACAAAATAATACTTGTTGCCTTCCTGCCCCTGAATTTACTATTGGGCACGACCAGGCGGTAGAAGGCGCTACTTTGCTGGCAGCTATTGCTGATCCAACTCGGCTTTCTATGATAAACATGCTCTCGGCCAGCAGTGGAGCGGTCTGCGTCTGCGATATAACCGACCGGTTTAGCCTTGGTCAGCCAACTATATCCCACCACCTGCGAATTCTAAGGGAAGCCGGCCTGATTAGTGGCGACAAGCGGGGTAAATGGGTTTATTATTCCATAATTCCCGCGAAATTAAGGGAAATCCAGGCCCTACTAGACAAAATATTTTCTCAACCGGCCCTGGTTTAGGACCCTTTTTAGGCTTCTTATTGACAACTTGCCTCACAATTACAATTCCCCCTCTCCTTTAGCAGTTCCCCAATCCTGAGGCAGCGGCTGGGTCGGCCTGGGGCTTAAAATCAGCCGGTAAGGGTAGCGATTCTGGCCTGTCTCCTGGCCTTAAGTTGACTAATCGTGGGAACATTAGCTTCCTTTATGTTTTACTTCTCCACCACTATCGCCGGGCCGGTATCTTCCAGTATTCCCGGCTATCCAACCCCAATTCACCACATGTTGAAGCAATTGGCCCAAAAATAATGCGTCAAACAAGCCCATATCCTTTCGATAAATGCTTCTTATATTCGATACAGTTTATCAATTAGCCGGAAAGAACCATGTTTACTCCGAGATAGTTAAGTAATAGTTATACCCTCTGCCTGATTGACCCCTAAATCCCTTCGGAGAGAATACGGGCCTAAACTCTCAATGATTACTCCCAAATACGTTTTAACACCAGGAAAGGGCCAACCTATCCTTCGGTTTGAAAAACAGGCCAGGCTGTCAGTAATTCTAACTTTTTTGCCAAGCCAACATTTATTATATTGACAAACTTCGATTTAAGTATTAGGATAAACATGGTCATTGGTAATTCTGGGTAAAAGAGGAAAAAAGAGAGACTAATCAAGAGAGAACTGCCAAAATCTGTCTTGAATAACCGGTCAACCATAACTTTTTACCAGGAGAGGAGACAAACCAATGTTAGTTCAAAAAGCAGAAGAAATCACCGAAGCGGTCCGCTCCAGATATGGAGAGATTGCCCTTACGGTGCTGGACAACAAAGCAACTTCCTGTTGCGGTACCAACAGTAATACCTGTTGCAGCACTACGGCCCAAAGGGTTGATCGAATATCCGAGGGTCTTTATGCCCTGGAAGAATTAGAGGGCCTACCCCTCAAATCCCAACTGGCTTCGCTGGGATGTGGCAACCCTACCGCCCTGGCCGAGTTGAAACCAGGCGAGATAGTGCTCGACCTGGGGAGCGGTGGCGGTATTGACGTGCTGATTTCGGCCCGGCGAGTTGGGCCGGAAGGCTTTGCTTATGGCGTGGATATGACCGAGGCCATGCTAGAATTAGCCCGGCAGAATGCCGCCGAAGCCGGGGTAAAGAATGTACAATTTCTGAAAGGTGATATTGCCGCCATACCCCTGCCGGATGAGAGTGTTGATGTCATTATCTCCAACTGTGTAGTTAACCTGGCGGCAGATAAAGGGGCCGTACTCCGAGAAGCTTACCGGGTGCTTAAACCGGGCGGGCGCTTTGCCATTTCGGATATTGTTATTCATGGTGGGTTGCCCGAGGATCTGGTCAACGTGACCCAGGTGCGGCGTGACCTTGAATCCTGGGCTGGCTGTATCGCAGGCGCCCTCAGCGATAGCGAATACCGGGAGGGGTTGGTCGAGGCTGGTTTTAACAATATTGACCTTGAGGTAACCCGCCGCTATACCCTTGAAGATCTGGGTTCCCCTTTGCCTGATTGGATTTCTAAATTAGGGGAAACAGCCAGCGAAGATCTGGTGGGCCGGTTTGCCAGTACCTTTGTGCGGGCTAAAAAACCAGCCTAGCCCAGGCTGTTAACCGGAACAGGGGTTTAAACTTGATCTTAACCTTGCTTACAAGATAAAAGATAAGGTTAAGTAAGGTACAGCAAACCAGGAAAAGAAAGGCTTTATGCCCGGATTATTAGTTATCGGGGGTAGTGACGCCGGAATCAGTGGCGCTCTTAGGGCGCGTGAACTTGATCCGGCAGTCGAAATAAAGGTTGTGGTAGCTGACGACTATCCTAACTTCAGCATCTGCGGCCTCCCTTTTTATTTAAGCGGTGAAATAACCGATTGGCACACCCTGGCCCACCGCACCTTGGCAGAGTTACAGGCCACCGGGGTCGAATTTTTCCTGGGGCATACCGCCCGGCAGATAGACCCGACCCGGAAAAGAGTCCTTGTTACTAACCGGCAGGGACAGGGCCTCACCTTTAACTACAATAAGCTTATTATCGGGACCGGGGCGGTGCCGGTCCCACCTCCTATCAGTGGTCTTGATTTACCGGGAGTGTTCCCCCTGCATACAATGGAAGAAAGCTTTGCCCTCGACCACAATATAACCGAGAAAAAACCAAAGTCAGTGCTGATTGTAGGGAGCGGCTATATCGGTCTTGAGATGGCCGACGCTTTAACCCACCGGGGTTTAGAAGTTACTCTTGTGGGCCGTCCAAAGGCGGTCCTGCCAACCGTGGATGCCGGTTTCGGCCAGCTCGTGGAAGAAGAGTTAAAGAGGCAGGGGGTTAAGGTGTTCAGCGGGGTAACAGTGGAAAGGATTGAAACCACTGACAACGGTGCTAACCTCGCCGTTTCAGGCTCCAAGGGCTTTCAAGGACAGGCGGAGCTGGTGCTGGTAGCCACTGGCGTCCGCCCCAATACCGGGCTTGTTCAAAATACCGGGATAAAGACTGGCATTAATGGCGCGATCTGCGTAGACCGCAAGATGCGGACAAACTTGCCCGACATTTACGCGGCTGGAGATTGCGTGGAAACTTATCATCACCTGCTCGAACGCTATATCTATCTACCGCTTGGCACAACTTCTCATAAACAGGGGCGGGTGGTCGGTGAAAACGTGGTGGGCGGCCAACGTCTCTTCCAGGGTACCCTCGGCACTCAGGTGGTTAAGGTATTCAATCTGGTGATAGCCCGGACCGGCCTGACCCACGATGAAGCGCTGGAAGCCGGGTACGACCCGATTACAACCGAAAGTAAACACTGGGACCATAAGAAGTATTACCCCAACCCGAAGGAACTACTAATCCGCCTTACCGGTGACCGCAAAACCGGCAAACTACTGGGTGCCCAGATTTTGGGCCAATGGCATTCTGAAATTTCTAAACGGGTAGATATATTCGCGACCGCTCTCTATCACGGTATGACCATAGAGGAGTTAAACGATCTCGACCTGAGCTATACCCCGCCTCTGAGCAGCCCCTGGGATCCGGTCCAGATGAGCGCCCAGGCCTGGGCCAGATAAAATATTTCCAAGCTGCTTCGAAATATCTAAAAGCTCTTGACTATATGCAAAAAATGGAATATGATATAGCCATGAGTGAAATTTATCACAAACAAATAGGACAACTATTCCGGGCGCTGTCCCATCCGGCCCGCCTGGCTATATTAGAGCAATTGCGGGACGAGGAACAATGTGTTTGTCACCTTGAAGCCCGCCTCAAATACCGCCAGGCTTATATCTCCCAGCAACTGGCCCTTCTGCGAGACGCCGGAATTGTACAGGACCGCCGAGAGGGCTGGAATATCTATTACCGGGTCACCCGCCCGGAGGTTTTCGACCTGCTTGAGACGGCTCGCGCTACCCTCGGCTTACCGCTTGAATTACCAAAAATTAAAGAGGCGGCGGTAGTTGTGTGTCCTTGCCCGAAATGCGAAGAGCTAACTGAGGCAGTGGTTTAACTTCTTTTGTTAAATCATATTCAATAAACCTGATATTCTTCAGGAGGAAAATCATGCTCAACGTCAAAGTATTAGGTTCCGGCTGTGCGAACTGTAAAAAACTGGAAGCGGTAGTACGCAAAGTATTAGCGGCCCAGGGTCTATCGGCCGAAGTCGAAAAAGTAACCGATTATGCCGAGATAATGAAGTGGCATATCCTTTCAACACCCGGCCTGGTTGTAAACGATAAAGTGGTCTCCACCGGGAGAATCCCCGGCGAGAGCGAACTTAGAAATTGGTTGATGCCGTAAAGGAATAGACGAATGGGGTGGCTTTGCCGCCCCTTTTTTAGGGCAAAATACATTCAAAAAGTTGAATATCCCTGGGAGGCCGCTATGTCTGCTCCTGCTCCTACTTCTAGTAACCCTACTACAACTTCTACAACTTCTACTTCTTCTTCTTCCCCGGTTGAGCCGACCAGGCGGGCCGGAGGGCGGCCCATCTTGCTATTGGGACTGGTCGCTATAGGCTGGCTGGCCCTTTACAATGTTATTGAACCGCTTGCTAACTGGCTGACTTACAGCCTGTTTGGCCTCGAACACGGTTCCAGGCTGGGCGAATCGGTTGCTTTCTTCCTGTATGACGTGCCTAAAATCATTCTCCTTTTAGGAGGGATGATCTTTGTCATTACCCTTATCCGCTCCTTTTTCAGCCCGGAGCAGACCCGCGCTTTTCTGGGCGGCAAACGGGAAGGAGTTGGCAACGTGCTGGCGGCCTCCCTGGGAGTAGTAACTCCTTTCTGCTCATGCTCGGCCGTGCCTTTATTTATCGGCTTTGTCGAATCCGGGATACCGCTGGGGGTAACCTTTTCCTTTCTGGTGGCCGCGCCTCTGGTGAACGAGATCGCCCTGGTAATGCTCTTCGGGCTATTTGGCTGGCAGATCGCCCTTCTTTATATGGTTTCAGGGCTGGTTATAGCCGTATTAGCCGGGATTATCATTGGCCGCCTGAAGCTGGAACGCTACGTGGAGGATTTTGTCTGGCAAATCCACAGCGGTAAAGCCGCGCTGGACCTGACCAAACCGGCCTGGCCCCAGTGCCTGAACATGGGCTGGCAGTCCGTTAAAGAAATCGTGGGCAAAGTCTGGTTGTACGTCATCGTCGGCATAGCCGTTGGCGCAGCCATTCACGGTTATGTGCCCCAGAGCGCCCTGGCTGATATTATGGGTAAAGACGCCTGGTGGTCGGTGCCAGCGGCCGTAGGGTTGGGAGTGCCGCTCTACTCTAACGCGGCCGGAGTAATGCCGGTAGTAAACGCCCTGATGGAAAAGGGGGCGGCCCTTGGAACAGTGCTGGCCTTTATGATGGCGGTAGTTGGCCTCAGCCTGCCGGAGATGATTATTCTGCGCCGGGTACTTAAACCGCAACTGATTGGCATATTTATAGCCATACTGGCCGCCGGTATCACCCTGACCGGTTACGTGTTTAACTGGCTGCTTTGAGACTATGTAGCAAACAAACGTTTTTACGTCCTAATAGGGTGTTAAATCTTCGCTCAGGTCACTTCTTTGTTCGAGATAGAGTTCGCAATTTAAGAAGAGAAAAAAGGGCTTTAAGACAGCCCGTGGATCATGCCAGGTTGAACTCGGTCAGAGTTAAATGAGTTCAAACGGTTGATAAACTGATGCCACAACTTTTTGGTGACTCCTTTAAAAAAACCGGTCCGGCTTGCCTGGCCCGTTATTAAAACGTGTTTGAACACCTATTTAATTACCTCGCAACCCGGTTAAGATTAAACTGGTTTCAAAATAACTCACCCTGCTACAGAGCCGGTCCTGGCGGTTATCAAAGGAAACTCCCCTCACACCATTATAAATAGAACAGGTATTTACCTGCTTTTCACCGTTTTTAACCATAATATTGCCCAGCCTTATCTATCCTAAATATTATAGGCCGTACTTGGTGAAAACAGGAGAGGCGTGGAATAGCTAAACCAGTTCTGACGTGGTAGCACGGATAGAGGGGTAAAGTTAATGCATAAAACAGGGTGGTGGTTTTGTTTTCTGGCGCTGATCTGCTGCCTGCTGCTCGCAGGTTGTGGTTCCGTGCCTGAAGAATCTGCCATTACCATCAAACTGTCGGACCTGCAGCCCCTGCCTACCCCTTTGGTTAAAACAGTAACCCCCTTAAAAGTATCGGTGGCGGCGGTAATCTCCCCCCAGGGCACCAACAACAGTTACCAACTCCTTCTGGATTACCTGGGCGAAAAGCTTAAAAGGCCGGTAGAGCTGGTCCAGCGTCGCACCTATGCCGAAACCAATACCCTGGTTGAAACAGGTGACGTAGACCTGGCCTTTGTCTGTACCAGCGCCTATGTAGTTGGACATGACCAGTTCGATATGCGGCTCCTGGTAGCGCCACAGGTCAAAGGTACCACTACTTACAATTCTTTACTGATTGTGCGGGCCGACAGTCCCGCTAAAAGTATCCGTGACCTGCAGGGGAAAGTGTTCGCCTTCACCGACCCCCTTTCTAATAGCGGGCGGGTTTACCCGACCTACCTGGTGCAGCAGTTAGGTTACACGCCTGAAGCGTTTTTTAGCAGGATTTTCTTTACTTATAACCACGATAATGCCATCCGGGCGGTGGCGAGCGGCCTGGCCGATGGGGCGGCGGTAGACAGTATGGTTTACGACTATGCTCTGGAGAACGATCCGTCGCTGGCAAACCGGGTCCGGGTCATCCAGCGCTCGCCCGATTTTGGCATCCCTCCGGTAGTGGTCGGCCCTAAAATTTCCCCGCAATTAAAAGCCCTGCTTGCGGAAATCTTATTCGGCATGCCTAACGATCCCAGGGGACAACAGGCGCTGCGGCAACTTGGGCTGGAAGCCTTTGTACCAATCAGCGATAGCGCCTATGACTCCGCGCGGGAGCTGATTAAGCAGGTAGGACCGCTAACATCATGAGCACGACGACCGTTAGGCTGCGCGAAAAGTGGCTTCGGCCTTTCTGGCTGCTTTTAGGGGCGGTTCATATCCGTGTCAAAATCCTGGGAATTGTGCTGGGGCTGGTGCTTTTGCTCGGCCTGACCGTAATAATCCAGGTGCCGCAACTGGTTACCCAGAACATGTATTCCCAGCTAGAGGAGCAGGCGGTTTCCATCACCCGCGACCTGGCCGCCCGCTCGACCGACTCGATTTTAATCAACGATCTTTATACGCTTCAGCAGCTTTTGCGGGATACCCGCGCCAACCACCCCGATGTCCGCTATGCCTTTATAATCAGCCCGAAAGGCGAAGTGCTGGCCCATACCTTCGATAACGGCTTTCCCACAGGATTAAGTGAAGCTAATAGCGTGAGCCAGACCGCTTACCAGCATACCCAGATACTTTTAACCGACCAGGGCAAAATCTGGGACGTAGCGGTACCTATCTTTGAGGGCCGGGCCGGAATTGCCCGGATCGGCCTTTCTGACGTACAGGTACAACAAACTATTAGTACCCTGACCGGCCAGCTTGTTCTGACAACCGTAATCGTTTCCCTTATTGGAATTGTGGCGGCGGCCCTGTTGACCTGGCTGCTTACGCGGCCGCTTCTTTCGCTGGTACAGGCCACCAAAGCCGTCGAACGGGGCGATTTCTCCCAGCGGGTGCCGGTCTGGGCTGCCGATGAGACCGGCGAGTTAACCAGCGCCTTTAACGCCATGACCGCTGCCCTGGCAAAAAGCGAGGTGGAACGGGCCGAGCGCGACCAGTTGCGGGTCCAGTATGTCAGCGGTGTAATTACCGCCCAGGAAGACGAACGAAAGCGGATTGCCCGCGAGTTACACGACAGCACCAGCCAGAGCCTCACTTCCCTCCTGATCGGCCTGAAAAATCTGGACGACGCGACGGACCTTTGCGGTATTCGCAATGGGGTCGGCGAACTAAGGGTAATTGCCGCAAATACCCTGGATGATGTGCATGCCCTGGCTTTGCAGCTGCGGCCCAGCATGCTGGATGACCTGGGCTTACCGGAAGCCCTCAAACGCTATGTCCTTGATTACCAGAAACGCTACCCGATCCATATTGACCTGGCGATAACCGGGCTGGAGACCCAGCGGTTACCGGCTGAGATTGAAACCGCCCTTTACCGGATTGCCCAGGAGGCCCTTACCAATATTGTCCGGCACGCCGGGGCTGAAAATGCCAGCGTCTTTATCGAGCGACGCGCCGAGCGGGTGCTGGCCGTGATTGAAGACGACGGTATTGGTTTTGACCCCTCCGCCATTGATAAACAGACCGGCCACCTGGGCCTGTACGGTATCCGCGAACGGGCCGAGCTATTATCCGGCCAGCTTGTTATTGAGTCTGAAAGCGGCCAGGGCACCAGCCTTTATATTGAAATTCCGCTGCCAGGGGGAGGGCGAGAGAGAAAGAGAGACAGGGAGAGTAAAAGGGGAGGGTTGTTGTTATGAGGAATGAGAATGAGATACGGATGCTGATTGCGGATGACCACGCCGTGCTGAGAACCGGCTTGAAGATGCTTTTGGATGCCCAACCGGATATTACCGTCATAGGGGAGGCTGGTAACGGCCACGAAGTGGTTCAACTGGCGGCGGAGCTAAAACCGGACCTGATTCTGCTTGACCTGGCTATGCCGGGCCTGGGCGGGTTGGAAGCCCTGCCATATTTGCGCAAAATTGTTCCGCCCGCCCGGATAGTCGTTCTCACAATGCACGACGACCAGAGTTATTTGCGCCAGGCCCTGCGGGAAGGGGTGAGCGGTTACATGCTTAAGAAAGCCGCCGATAGCGAGCTTATCGCGGCCATCCATGTGGTCATGCGCGGTGAAATCTATGTCCACCCTTCGTTAAACCGGATCCTCCTGGAAGAGATGTTACCTGAACCTACCGCCGCGAACGCCGCCAATCCCTGGGAACTGCTCAGCGACCGCGAACGAGACGTGCTGCTACTGGTAGCCAGGGGGCATACCTCGGCCCAGATTGGCGACAGGCTGGGCCTGAGTCCAAAGACGGTTGAGACCTACCGGGGACGCGGCATGGAAAAATTGGGGTTGCGCACCCGCGCGGCCCTGGTTCAATTCACCCTTACTCACCAGCTCCTTACCGATAGTACCACCGCTTCTTGAGGCCATCTATTACCACAAGTCACCATTTCTTGTAAGGAATTTCCCTACAATTCCCTACAATTTATACGGATTTTTCCTGCTACCGCCTGTCCCGATCCCCTTCTATACTTGGAGCAGAAAACTATTAAAGGTTTATTCAATCAATCTTTATTAATTTACTGGAAGAGAACGAGCAGGTTTGTTAATCCTTCCCGCGCCCTTGAACAAAACACAACACAACACAACACAACAACAGCCAGTAGTCCGGCCAGGCAGCCAGATTGGGTTTTACCGCGAAGTCTCTACAGAACAGATAAGCGCGTCAAGATTTAAGGGTGAAAGATGCAGGAGAAAAAGCATGAGTAATAGCAGCGATGAAACTTCGACCCAGACCGGGGATACCGCAGTTACTACCGAGGCTAAACCCCTTTCCCGCCGCACCATGGCGGGCTACCTTACCAAAATAGGGGCAGGGGCGCTGGCCGCGGTAATGAGCGGCGGGATGGTCGTAACCATGGTGCGCGAGGCTTCGGCCCAGACCGATGGCGGCACCACACAGAAGTACCGCTACGGTATGGTGATTGATACCCGCCGCTGCGTCGGCTGCAAAGCCTGTGTGGTGGCCTGCAAAGCTGAAAACAAGACTCCGCCTGGGGTCAATTACAATTTGGTGGTCGAACAGGCAATCCCTAACCGGCTGGACGATAAACCCCTCTTTATGACCAAGCCCTGTTTCCATTGCGATAATCCGCCCTGTGTCGGGGTCTGCCCGGTAGGGGCCACCTTCAAACGGAGTCAGGACGGAATCGTGGTGGTGGATTACGAGCGCTGTATCGGTTGCCGGTATTGCATTACGGCCTGTCCTTACGGGGCGCGCTCTTTCGATTTTGGCGAGAACTACCCGGCGGTAGCTGAAAAGACGGCTTATTCGGCGGTCCCTTCCCCGGAATACGGCCAGTTCCGCCAGCGTGAGGAGGAGAAGTCGCCCGTCGGTAACGTCCGCAAATGCACCTTCTGCGTGCATCTCCAGGATAAAGACGGTAAGTACGATAAAGCCGCCGGCCGCTGGCCCGCCTGCGCCAAGACCTGTACCGGCCACGCCATTCACTTTGGCGATTTTAACGACCCGGAAAGCGAAGTTTCCCAACTGCTGCGTGAGAACCAGGCCATCCGCCTGAAAGAAGAGCTGGGAACCGCGCCTAACGTCTACTACCTGATATAGCTAGGGAGGTCCAGGTATGAGCATAAATGCAAACGTAAACCCCGGCGCGGGCGGTATTTCGGGCCAGGCCACCAATAAGAGCGGTTTTCCCGGAAAAGCCATGAGCCTTAAGAATGCCTTCTGGCTGCTGGGCGCCCTCTTTTTCCTGGTAGGGCTGGCCGGTTGGGCCGACCGGCTAACCAACGGGCACCGCGACGCGAACTACGGCTCCATTGTCACCTGGGGCCTGTGGGTGGCCGCCTATATTTATTTCATTGGCCTTTCGGCCGGGTCTTTCCTTATTTCGTCGCTGGTTTACGTCTTTAACGTCAAGCGCTTCGAGCGCATCGGGCGGCTGGCGGTCTTTACGGCCATTGTAACGCTGCTTATGGCTCTGCTGGCGATCTGGGCCGACCTCGGCCACATGGAACGGGCCTGGCACGTGCTGGTCTTTCCTAACTTCGAATCTCCGATGGCCTGGATGATCTGGCTCTATTCGACCTACTTCCTGCTCCTTGTAGCCGAAATGTGGTTCCTTTTGCGCCGAGACATGGTAGCTGCCGGAGCCCAGGCAGGCGGCTGGAAGAGCAAGGTCTACCGGGGGCTGACCTTCGGCTCGAAGAATGTCTCCGAGGCTTCCACCACCCGTGACCGTAAAATCGTGCGGGTGCTGGCGACTATCGGCGTCCCGGTCGCAATCATGTTTCATGGCGGTGTCGGCACCCTCTTCGGGGTAGTAGCGGCCCGCCCGCTCTGGAACACCGGCCTCTTTCCGATCCTGTTCCTCTTGTCGGCCCTGGCGAGCGGAGGTGCCCTCCTTACAATGATTACGGCTATTTTCCAGGACGGCCTGAACCGCAACCGGGACATTGTAATAACCCTGGGTAAAGTAATTTTGGGCTTACTCCTGCTGGACGTGCTCTTCCAGATTTCCGAATACCTGGTAGCCTTCCGCAGCGGCATCCCCGGCCATATCGAGGGGCTGAAACTGATAATGGGCGGCACTTACTGGTGGGTCTTCTGGATCTGGCAACTGGGCCTGGGCACCCTTATTCCGCTCCTACTCCTGGTTCTGCCGACCCGCAAGGACGCCCGCTGGGTCTCCCTGGCCGGGCTGTTAATCGCCCTCGGCTTTATCGGCGTACGGCTCAATATTGTAATTCCGGGCCTGGCCGAAGAAGAAATTAACGGTATCACCCAGGCTATCTCGACACCTCGGATGACTACCCAGTATTTCCCCAGCCCGACTGAATGGCTTTTAACGTTAGGGATTGTAGGCTTGGGGCTGCTGCTCTTTGGGCTTGGTGAAATGCTTTTGCCCAGGGAAAAAGACCCGGTGCGGTTTACCGAATTAGCGCCTGAGGAATAAGCAAGGGAGGATCATAATATTATGTACGTATTTGATGAAAAAGTCGGCCGCCGCAAATTCCTCAAGATGGCCGGGGCGACAACGGTTATAACCGGGGCGGGTATTGCCGGGGCGGCCGGGGCAAGCATCGCCGAAGGGGCTTCTGAGCATCCGATAGCCGCTAATACTACGGGCGCAGCTGCCTGGGGCCGTGAGGCCGGCCAGTGGATACCTTCCTGCTGCAACATGTGCGGCGGGCAATCGGGGATCCTGGCTCACGTGGTTAACGGTGTGGTCGAAAAAATTGAACCGAATAACTGGAATCCGAATAACTATTCCAACATTTCGACCGATTTCTTTGACGGCTATACCCAGGAATACGGCTGCGCCGAAGGTGGAGCGCTCTGCCCAAAAGGCAACGCCGGGATTATGCAGTTGTACGACCCGGACCGCCTCAAAAAACCGCTCAAGCGGACCAACCCGGACCGCTCCGTTGGGGCTGACCCCAAGTTGCAGGAAATAAGCTGGGACCAGGCCCTGGACGAAATTGCCGCCAAAATGAAAACTTTAAGGGACGCCGGGGAAGCTCATAAGCTGGTCTGGTTGAGCGAGGACGCCTCCTTTACCGATTTGCAGGACGATTTCTGCAAGCTTTACGGCACCCCTAACTTCTCAATGCACTCCAATCTCTGCGACGTGGCCCGCAAGGCTTCGTTTACCGCTGTAATGGGAGAGGACCGGCCCATCGCCGACTTTATCCAGTCCAAGTACATCATGTTATGGGGCTGGAACCCGACCAGCGCCATTAAGTGGGTTTATCTTCCCCGCATTTTAACCAGGGCGATTGAGCGTGGAGCCCGCCTGGTGGTAATTGACCCTTACCTGTCGGATACAGCCGTCAAAGGCCAGGAATGGGTTCCCATCCGGCCGGGTACGGACGGGGCGTTGGCCCTGGCTATGGGTAACGTCATTATCCGGGACAACCTCTACGACAAGGATTTCGTGTCCAAATGGGTTGTCGGGTTCAAAGAATACTCCGACTATGTCAAGGATAAAACTCCCCAGTGGGCCGAACAGATTACCGGCGTCCCGGCCAAAACGATTGAACGGCTGGCTCACGAGGTAGCTACTATTAAACCGGCCTGTATTGACGCCTGGAGCGGGCCGGGCCAGCATTCCAACGGGGTCCAGGGCGGCCGGGCTATTGCGATCCTGGGAGCCCTGATCGGCGGTTACGACAGACCTGGCACCATGATGATCGTGGATAAACGGGGCGGCAGCCATATCGCGGTGGACCCGGACGACACCGGCGCTAAAGGCTTTAAACAGGTGCGGGCCGACGACCTTAGCAAATATCCCATGGGCCATAAGTCCGGCGTCTACACCCAGTTGTTTGCCAACCTGGCCGAAGGCAAAGGGCCTTACCAGCCTAAAATGCTGGTCTGCAATTACCAGAACCCGATGATGTCGGTGCCGGGCAGCCAGACCGTGGCTAAAGGGCTGGCGAAGCTTGAGACGGTAGTGGTAATAGACACCATGCTAAGCGAGACGGCCATGATGGCAGACTATGTCCTGCCCGGCACCAACTACCTGGAGCGCTACGACCTCAACAGCCACTGGGTAACGTGGTCGGTCCTGGGTCTGCGCCAGCCGGTGGTAAAACCGCTGTTCGGCCAGCCCGCCGAGTACGAGGCCATTACGGCCCTGGGCCGCCGCCTTGATTTGAAGGACAAATCCGGCAAGCAGTTCTTTATGGTCGGGCCGCTTTCCGGCAAACCCATCGAGAGCCTGACCGAGTGGTACGAAGATTACCTTTCAAATGAACTGAAGAAAGGCGCTCCCGGCATCACCCTGCAAGAACTCAAAGCTTTGCCTGGGGCCGTTTGGATCGACAAGAAAGGAACTACCTACCAGAAATATGCGAATGCCCTCTCGGCTGACGCCCTCAAAACCGCCTGGTACGACGGCGACCCCCAGGCCGAAGGCACCGTAATCTATAACAAGGATAAGAGCCAGGGCGGCACCAAAATCGGGGTGGTAGTGGACGGCAAGCCGGTCGTTGGTTTCAAAACCAGGACCGGTAAGATCGAACTGTACGCCAAGTGGATGGTGGACAAAAAGGACGCCAACGGCAATCCGCTCAACCCCTTACCGGCCTACACGCCGCGCGACTGGCAGCCCACGGCGGATTTCCCGCTCTATTTGATCAACTGGAAGGAAGCCAGCCACACCCACACCCGGACCCAGAACAACGCCTGGCTGTTAGAGATTAAACCCGCTAACCCGTTAATTATCCACCCGGATACGGCCGCCAAATACGGGGTGGCAGACGGACAGGAAGTCACGGTAGAATCTCCTTACGGCAAGGTTACGGCTAAAATTAAAACTTCCAAACGCATGCACCGGGAAGTGGTAGGTTTGCAGCACGGCTTCGGTCATACCGCCCTGGGGCGGAACGCCAAGGGACGCGGCACCTCTGACGCACCCTTACGCCCGGCCAAATCCGATCCCTTATCAGGGATGGCTCTACATAAGGAGGCTTGCGTACGGATTGTCGCCAATAAGGTCTAGGTGAAAGACATGAGAAGAAATTGAGAGAGAGAGGCAGTTCTACTATGTAATAAACCCTGCTCAATGTGTCTACCTTTCTTTCTTTCTTTTGCTTCTATCTATTGCTTTTGGTTTACAAAGCTTTTGCCCCCCAGACATCAAAAGTGTTGACCGAGGCAAAAGTTTTGTACCTGCTTAAAGGCCACCTTGAATTGAAGATAAAGGGAACTATCTTTAACTAATTCCAGTTCCAGGTCTGCTTTTAATTTCTTTACTACGAGGATTATGACCCTATGCAATACTTATCGGTGGATGAAGCCTTTAACCTTATCCTGGCCGGCTTGCGTCCCTTAACTGCTGAACCGGTGGCTCTGGAAGCGGCGCCTGGCCGGGTGCTGGCTGAGGACGTACGAAGCCCACTGAATATACCTCCTTTCGCTAATTCAGCCATGGATGGTTACGCGGTCAGGGCCGTTGACACCACCGGGGCCGCCCACGACCAACCTGCCCGGTTGCGCGTGGTTGGGGAAGTCGCCGCCGGGCAGGTCTGCCCCATGGTATTAGAGCCAGGCCAGGCCATCCGGATCATGACCGGGGCCATGCTGCCGCGAGGCGCGGACGCCGTGGTAAGATTTGAGGATACTAGCGAAGGGCTTTACGGTCGCGGGCCTACTTTCTCCGGTTCTACAACTACTTTTACTACTACCATTACTGCTGCCGCTGATAGTGGGACCGGCACTGGTCCCACAGCTTCAACCAGACCGGAAGAAGTAAGAGTCTATGTCCCGGCCAAGCCCGGGCTGAACGTGCGGGCCGAAGGCGAAGATATAACCGCCGACCGGTTGGTCCTGGAGGCGGGAACCCGTTTGACCCCCGGCCACCTGGGGCTGCTGGCTGCTATGGGGTTTACCACCGTTAAATGCGCCCGCCGTCCCCGCGTGGCGATTCTGGCGACCGGCAGCGAACTTATTGAACCAGGTCTGCCGCTTTCGCCTGGTAAAATCTATAACAGCAACAACCCGATGTTAGCCGCCCTGGTTAACTCTTGTGGAGCGGAGGCGGTTATCCTGGGAGCGGCCGGTGACGACTGGGAAACCATCCAGGGCAAGCTGGCCGAGGGGCTGGCCCAGGGTGTGGATTTGTTTCTTACCAGTGGCGGGGTATCGGTAGGCGATTACGACCTGGTGAAGCAGGTGCTGCAGGCGGAGGGCCGACTGGAAATGTGGCAGGTGCGGATGCGCCCCGGCAAACCGCTGGCTTTCGGCCACCTGGGCGAGGTGCCGCTCCTGGGCCTACCGGGCAATCCGCTGGCGGCCCTGGTCAGCTTTGAGCTTTTCGGCTGTCCGGCCCTCTTAAAAATTCAGGGTCTTTCCCTGCCCCAGGTCCGTGAACCGGTTGAAGCGGTACTGGCCGAACCGGTCAGTAATCACAGCGGCCGGCGTAATTTCCTGCGTGGGAAAGTGGGACTGCAGGGCCCCACCCTGTATGTCTGGCCGTCCGTCTCTCAAAAGGCAGGCCAATTAGCCTCGCTTATCGAAAGCAATTGTTTGATAGTGGCCCATGAAGAGCGCAGCTACTATGCTCCTGGCGAACGAATTGAGATAATACCGCTTTACGGCCTGGAAACTGACCTCTCAAATTTTGGTAAAATAAATAAAGGTGACGACCACCACCATTCACCCGCATCTGAGCTTTCACTCAGGGCAGTTTAATAGTAGATTTCCTTCAATAAAAACTGCTAACTAAACTGCGTCAGTCCACCTGGAAGAGGGGACATTACGCCGCTCCCAGGAAGGGCAAAAGCCAGAGAAAAAGAAAAGGAGTCTAGCATGAGCGATTTGCCAGGACCGTACCAGCAGTTCAAGAAAGATTACCCGGAGCTATGGCAAGCCTACGACCGCATAGGGGCGGCGGCGGCTGAAGCCGGGCCGCTTGAGGCCAAAGTCCGGGAACTGATCAGGCTGGGAATGGCCGCCGCCAACAAGTCTGAAACGGCGGTACACTCGCACACCCACCGGGCCCTTGAAGCGGGAGCCACCCAGGCTGAAATCGAGCATGCGGTATTGTTAGGAATTACCACCCTGGGCTTTCCGAACATGATGATGGCCCTGACCTGGTGCCGGGCGGCCATAGCTGCGCACAAAAAGTAAAACTGTAAACCCAAATGAGTTAAACTGGTCTGGCCGGTTGGGTAATTTGTTAGGGGAAGTAAAGTAAAGTAAAGCAGGTTCTTTCAGGTCTGTTTGCAGGCTTAATATTGTCGAAGAAAAAAAGAAAAAGAAGATAATCCTTTTATGGACGAAACTGCGAAAAAAAAGATACTACGCCACTTCACCTACGGCCTGTACGCAATTACAGTAGCGGAGGGTGGCTCTTACAATGCTTTCACCGCCAACTGGCTGTCCCAAACCTCCTTTGAACCTCCCATGGTGATGCTTTCGGTTGAAAATGACAGCCATTCCCTACCTATAATCAGGCGTACAAAAGTGTTTGTAGTCAATATATTAGCCAGTGGACAACGGGAATTGGCCGGGCAACTCGGCCGCTCCTATTTGCGCAACCCCCAAAAATTAGAGGGCGTCAATTACACCCTGGGAGCCGGTGGTTGCCCGATTCTTGAAGATGCGCTTGGCTGGTTGGAATGCCGGGTTACGGCCGAGGTGGGTGCCGGGGACTCTACGGTATTCATAGCTGAAATTGTAGAGGCAGGTGAACTGCGTGAGGGAGTGCCTTTAACCATGAAAGAAGCCGGTTTTCGCCATAGCGGTTAAGGTGGTAGTGGGCACGGTGGCTAACAGGCATATTCGAAGTAAATAGATCAGATCGATTTGGGTTCAGAAAACGAAGTAATAATTTCTACATAATAATTGAAGTTAAGCTTATCAAATTACTTTCAAAAGGTAAAATTACCACAGCTAAAACTATAGTTAAAAGTCAATATGGCCTCAGTACCCTGATAAGAGGGTAAACCACCCCTGCCGGTCCCAGGCAGGCATAGGTGATTTACCCTTTCTGTTTACCGAATTTATTTCAGGATAGGCGCGCCCTCTGCTGTAACGAGCTTGAGTTTAGCTTCGGCCAGGCTGACCAGCGAAGCGGGTAAGGGAGCATAGTTGACCGATTTGGCGTCGGTTCCTCCTTTGTGCAAGGCGTACCACACAAAAGCCACAACCGCCTCCCCTTTGCCCTTTTCGGTGTAGTTCTTACTGAGGATTATGTAAGAGGTAGTGGTAATCGGATACGAATTATCTCCAGGCTGGTCAATCAGATTTATTTTCAGGTTATCGTCCGGTTTGGCCCCTTCGGCCGCCGCGCTCAGATTTTCCAAAGTGGGTTTTACAAACTTACCGGCCTTGTTCTTGAGGTTAGCGAAGTTCAGATTATTTTGAATAGCGTAAGCTACCTCGTTGTAACCAAGGGTGCCTGGGGTTTGCTTGACCAGTCCGGCAACTCCATCATTACCTTGAGCCGTGGTAACGTTGATACCAGCGCCTTCCCATTTAGGCTGAGTGGCTCCGCTGGCCCCGAACAGGGTTTTAAGATCGGCATTTATGGCAGCCAGGTAGGTAGTAAAGACCTGTGAAGTACCTGAACTATCGGCCCGTACCGCAAAACTTATGTTAAGATCAGGCAGATTGACATTGGGATTGTCTGTCTTAATTTTAGGGTCGTTCCATTTGGTGATTTTGCCGGTATAAATAGCCCCAACCACCTCCGGGCTAAAGTTCAGTTCTGACACACCCGGTACGTTATAGGTAAAGACAACCCCGGCCAGCGTAACAGGAATCTGGATAAAATCAGTGAGTTGTTTATTGGTCTTGGTAGCCTCGTCTGCGGTAATCTGGACATCCGAGGCCCCGAAATCAGTCTTATCGGTCAAAAAATCGGTGCGGCCCTGGCCGGAGCCGCCGCCAGGATAATTAACCTTGACGTTGGGAGCGACTTTGCCGAACTCGGTTTGCCAGACTTTGAGGGCGGGGTTTACCAGGGTGGAGCCGCTACCGTTCAAATTAGCATTCAAGTTGGCTCCCGTCAGACCGCCGGGAAAGACCCCATCGCTACTGTTACCGCCCGTTGAAGCGGCCGTTGTAGCTCCGGTTGCGCTGCCGGTAGCTGCGGCAGCGGTCGTGGCAGTGCCGGAGGCAGTTGTCGCCGCCCCGGTCGTCGTAGCGGCAGTGGTGGTGGTGGACTGCGTACTGGCACCGGTTGAGGTTGGCGAGGCATCTCCGCAGGCCGTTAAAACCGAAGCTGCCAGCGTCATTAAAAGGACAATCAGGCTAATCGCGCTGGTTTTCCCCTTGGTAAGCATCAAATTGTTCTCCTTTCGCAATAGTTCTTCAACAGCAATACCCAGGTAATTTTGATTTGATCCAGGTTGCTTTACTCTGGGCGTTACGGCCGGGCTGGTAACCGCAACGCAACATCAAACCTTTCAACTGGCTTCTAACCCGGCTTCAGGCCTGGTTACCAGGTAAAACCTCTGATGATCCCCCTCTCAGTTGAGGACCGCTTCACCGCCTGCCACAACCTGCTTTAATTTAGCCTGGGCCAGGTTCAATATTTGTGGCGGTAAGGGAATATAGGTGTAGGTGCGAATATCTTGCTGGCCGTCCTGCAATATGTACTGGGCGAATTTTACAACTGCCTGGCCTTTAGCCCTATCAGCGTAAGTTCGGTTGAGTAGAAGATAGCTGGTGGTTACAATCGGATAAGTATTGTCGCCACCCTGGTTAAGAAGAGACAAATTGAGTTCGGTGGTATTACTGCTCACCGCACTTACAATACTTTCTTTGGTGGCTTTAACAAACTTACCGGCCCCATTCTTAAGACTGACGGTGGGCAAGCTGTACTGGACGGCATAATCCTGCTCGATATAACCAAAGCCCCCTATCGCCAGGCTGATGTTATGAGCGACCCCGTCATTTTGCCCGGCCGCCAGCACCTCAAGGCCGGCTTTTTTCCAGTCCGGTAGTCCCGATACCCCGACGCTATTCTTAAAGTCTGGGCAAATGGCGGATAGATACTGGGTAAATACCTGGGTCGTGCCGCTGGAGTCAGACCGAACCATCTGCTGGATAGCCTTATCAGGCAGCGCTGTATTAGGGTTGTCCGCTTGCACTTTAGGATCGTTCCAGCGGGTTATTTTGCCAGTATAGATTCCGCAAACCGTTTCCTGGCTCATATTAAGGCCGGTTATCCCCGGCAAATTAAAAGCCAGGACGATAGAACCGAGAACCACCGGGATCTGGACAATATTGTTAAAATTCTTTGAGCTGGCCTGCGCTTCCTGGGCGGTTATCTGAACATCGGAAGCCCCAAAATCGGTCTTTCCGGCTAAAAAGTCGCTGCGCCCCTGGCCGCTACCCAGCGACTGGTAAGTGACAGTTGATTCGGGAAAGTTGTGACTGAACTGAAGCCGCCAGGTGTCAAAGGCCGGGGCCGCAAAGCTGGAGCCGCTCCCGGAGAGCGTACTGGTGGCGTTGGCAACGTTACCGCACCCGGCGAGAAGTAAACCTAACAGAATAAACAAAACACCCGCGCTCAAAAATTTGGTTGAACTGCTGAAATAGGGATTACCGGTTCGCATAACATATTCCCTCTCTTGTTAAAAGCCTTGTATTAGCTATCTATCTATCGCCGCCGTTAAGTTTCAAGTTCAAAACAGGTAAGCATCCGCTATCGTTACTCATTCCTGGTAAACTGCAAACTCTCAATAACGGTTACTGAGGTTGCGGTGAATTTCCGTTTGGCCTTTTAGCCATTAGAAATTTAGGATCGCTTAAAACATTGACATATTTATAAATCTAAATACATCAATGTATGAAGTGAAAAAAGAAGGATTAAAACGGTTAGTATCTCGCTACTATAGATAGTTATTTCGTAAAGCCGAGTGTCCTTTTTATGGCCGTTAAAACGCTCTGGTTTTACTTGCCTGTCCTGATGGGATTCACCGCTACAGAGTCGGGGCTTTTAGGCTCGCTGCTACCCCTCTCTATCACCTGCCGAGCATCACTAAGCTTTGGCCTGTTAGTCGCCGCCCTCGCCGAACTTGACCGGCACCCTGGCTGTTTGCTCCTGGCGAGGTAAGAGGATCGAAATTAGTCCGGCCCCCAGGACAAAGACAACGGCGAACCACAAACAACCCACCAGTCCCCACACCTGGTAAACCGCCCCCGAAAGCACCGTACCGGTTAACCGGCCCAGGGCGTTCGCCATATAGTAAAAGCCTACCCCCATGGCGGCCTTGTCGCTATCTGTATAGGCCAGGATCAGGTAAGAGTGAACGGCGGAGTTCAGGGCGAAGATAACCCCGAAAGCCAGCAGCCCGGCCACAATCGCCAGGGTTGGATTAATTCCCTGCCCCAGCGCAATTGCGATCCCGGCCGGAAACGCCGCCAGGACGAAGGCCAGCCACATCGCCGTCCGACCGTCTGGCAAACTGCCGTGCGCGACCCCTTCCGCGTCCACATGCATGCGACTTTTGATCAGCTCTGGCGCAAAAGCCTGGACGATACCATAGCCGATCACCCAGACCGCCAGAAACCCGCCTACCTGCCAGAAGTTCCAGCCCAGCACGGTGTAAAGGAAGACCGGCAGACCAACCACAAACCAGACATCTCTGGAGGCGAACAAAAACACGCGGGCGGCCGCCAGTATATTAACCGCCCGGTTCTGGCTGAACATCTGGCGAAACTTGGCTTTCTTGTTGGCCGTGCCGAGCCCCCCGCGCATAAGGGAAGCGGTCATGACCAGGGTTGTTAACACCAGCCCGGCTAACACAAACAGGGCGACCCGAAACCCAATTAAATACAGCAGGAGGCCACCGAGAAAAAAGCCGACCCCTTTTAAGGCATTCTTAGAGCCGGTCAGAATGGCGACCCATTTAAACAGGGTGGACTGGGCATTATCGGCGACCACCAGTTTGATGGCGCTTTTGCTGCTCATCTTGGTCAGGTCTTTGGCAATGCCGGAGATGGCCTGGGCTACCATAACATAAGGAACCGAAAGCCAGGCGGAGTCTGGCAGAGCCAGCAGTAACAAAGCAATAACTTGCATGCAGAGTCCGGCAAACAGGGTGGACTTCAGGCCCAGGCGAGCCGCAATATAGCCACCAAAAAGGTTTGTCACCACCCCAAACACTTCGTAGAACAAGAAAAGGGAAGCAACCTGAAAAGCCGAATAGCCGAGCTGGTTGAAATACAGCAGCACCAACATACGAATAGCGCCGTCGGTCAGAGTGTCCGACCAGTAAGCCGCCGTAACAAGCGTATAGTTACGAAGGTTGCTGTTGCTGGTGGAGGGAGAGACGGGGGAGGCCGCCTTTTGTGCCGTGGACATAATTTACCTGCTTTTCCTCATCTCACTTAGCCAGGCTCAGAGCAACTTTGCGGGCCAATTCAGCATAACGGTTGGCATAACCCCATTCGTTATCGTACCAGGCCAGGATTTTTACCTGGGTGCCGTTCGTTACCATGGTCGAGGGCCCGTCCACAATGGCCGAACGCGGGTCGTCTTTGAAATCGACCGATACTAGCGGCCGCTCTTCAAAACCCAGGATGTCGAGCAGAGAGCCTTCCGCCGCTGTCTTAAGCATCGAGTTGATCTCCTGGACCGTGGTAGGGCGCTGGACCTCAAAAACGCAGTCGGTAAGACTGGCGTTCAGAAGCGGCACCCGCACCGCGATACCATCAAGTTTGCCCTGCAGCTCCGGGAAGATCAGGCCAATCGCGGTCGCGGAACCGGTAGTGGTCGGAATGAGTGACAGACTGGAGGCGCGGGCGCGGCGCAAATCCTTATGCGGTGTATCCAGGATGCTTTGAGTGTTAGTCATGTCATGGACGGTCGTAATCATTCCATGGCGGATACCTATTCCCTCCTGGATTACTTTTACCACGGGGGCGAGGCAGTTGGTGGTGCAGGAGGCCGCGGTAAGCAGGTGATGCTGGTCCGGGTCGTACAAATGGTCGTTAACGCCCATCACCACGTTGAGTGCGCCTGATTTGACCGGTGCAGCCACAATGACCTTCTGAACGCCCGACTCGTAAAATGCCCCAAGCTGCTCACGGGTACGAAATTTACCGGTAGCCTCTAGCACAATATCTACCCCGGCCTCTCGCCAGGGAACCGCTCCCGGATCTTTGGAACTGCTGTAGCCAATCCTAGTTCCTTCGATTTCTATTGCGTTTTCTCGCCCTCGAATGTCCTTACGCCACCGTCCGTGAACCGAATCAAACTCCAATAAATGGGCCGAGGTTTCGGCCGGGCCGCCGATCTCATTGATATGAGCGATTGTAATTTCAGGCCAGTCCCACGCTGCCCGAAAGGCTAGCCTACCAATTCGTCCAAAACCGTTAATTCCGACCCGAATGCTCATTCCAATGTCTCCCATTGGTTTACTTAATAAGGATGCTCTCAAATGATCCGCACCACAAAATCAGCCCTGTACGTCATTTCAACACTTTAAGAAGGAAGCGGCTCATTTGGCTTCAAAAGGTCTGAGACACTGCTGAGAAGTCCCTGAACTCGGACCCGCAGCTGCTCCCGCGCTGCCCGAAATACCTCCAAATGTCCCGACTCCTCACGGGTAGTTGGCACGGGGTCAGCCACACTCCAGTGTAGGAAAGGCACCTTTTGGAGTTCAACCGGACACTGCTCCCGCGCCAGGTCACAGACGGTCACAACAATATCAGGAGTAGCTTCAATACCTTCCAGCCCTTTTGAACGCTGGTAGCCAATATCTATCCCTACCTCGGCCATCACCTGCACTGCCAGAGGATGGAGCGTCGTCGGCGCAACTCCGGCGCTGCGGGCAATGATCCTGCCACCACTCAGGTGCCTGAGCCAGCCCTCGGCCATCTGGGAACGGGCGCTGTTGTGGGTGCAGAGAAATATCACGGTTGCGGGCGAAGCTGGCGCACTTACCGCCTCCGGCAGTACCAGGGCGGTGCCAATTTGGCGGTAAGCCAGTTCTAACGCCGTAAGATCTAACCCGTAATAAAGCACTCTGGCATCAGCATCACTGCGGTGGGTTTGCACCAGCCCCGCTTGCCGAAGTAAGCCCAGATGATAGGACACTAGGTTGTTTGGCAATTGACAAAGGTGGGCCAGTTCGCTCGCCTGGTGGTCACTATGGCGCAAGGCCCCGATGAGTTTCCAGCGAGTGTCGTCTGCCAGCAATTTAAGTGTCTCTAAGGCTAATGCGGGAGTATTTTGAGGATCAGGATTTGCCATCTATTTAATACCATTCTATTCAATTCAGGTTGAATGATTGCCATGAACATATTAAATGGCATTTAGGGGTTTGTCAATGCTTTAGTAGAAAATTGGAGGGATTTTAGAATTTCCACAGAGTTTTATTTAAATTAGTTCAATGTAAATTGTATTACTTTAATATTCGGGATCATTGAGGCGGTGTGGGTCAATGCTTTGTGGCCCTTATATGGCGTGACTGTAACCAAGTTCAGATTATTATCTTAACAGGAAACCTCCATTATCGGTAATGGTGCGAGAAGGTGAGTTAAAATTATGTTCTGACCCCATATTTAGACGTTCTAACCTCTAAAAGTTAAAAGGCTCAAAATTAATGATATTGTTTGTTATCAGGTTTAGGACTTATTAATGTCTATTGACAGGAACTAAATTATATTTTACTATCGAACTAAACTAAACGGTTTAGTTTAGTAAATTTCAGGAGATCGTAAGGTGTTAACCGAAGTTGAAGATCTTACCCCACGGGCTAAAGCCAAGCAGGAGCGGATCTACCTGGCGGCTCAAGCAATATTCATGGAGTCCGGATTTGAAGCGGCCAGTATGGACGCGATTGCCACTAATGCCAATGTTTCCAAGCCAACCTTATATCGCTACTACCACAATAAAGAGGCCCTGTTTATTGCCACCCTGCGTCAACTGATGCTGGAACACTCTTCTTCGGCTGAAACTTTTAGCCACTTACAGCAAATTCCAGTTGAAAATCTGCAAATTCTTGAACGCTCTCTCGTAAGGTGGGCTCAAATCATTCTTGATAATGCCTTGCAACCGGCCTATCTGGGCCTGGTCCGCGTACTGATCAGCGAAATACCGCGTTTTCCGGCCCTTGCCCCACTTTACTCTACGGCAATCGCCCAGGAAGGTGGTGCTATTATGAAAACCCTTTTAGAAAGTGCAATTTCACATGGAGTTGTTACCAAAAAACTAGATCTGGATGTAGCAGTCCGGCTGCTCGTAGGGTCACTTTTAAGTTATGTTTTTAGTGGGCTTTTCAGGCCCGCTAGCGATACCTATTCTCCGCCACCAGCCCAAATTGAAGCCCTGGTGCACCTGTTTCTACAAGCTATTACCGGTTCCGTTTCCTCCCTACAGCAGCAATCAGGAGAAATACAGCCAGAAATACAGCCCACTTAATTTTAGAATCAGAAGCGGTAAGTTTTTAACAGATAATTAACAGCCAAAAATTGTTTCAAAGTAAGCTCGAAGTTTCGGGTGTATTTGAAGCGCCTCGAAGAAAGTAAGACGGACCATTATGAAGTTTTCTGAGCCGGAGAAGAACCAGGAGTATCAGGAGTCAAGTGAATACATTTACACCAATGATCCTCTAGTGGTGCCCCTGGCAAGCCTTAACCGAACCCATCTTTCCCTGGCAGGAGGTAAAGCCGCGAACCTGGGCGAGCTCATCCAGGCTGGGTTTGCTGTTCCAGATGGCTTTTGCATTACCACAGCGTCTTATAAGCTGGTCAGAGATAGTAAGGACGGCCCTGGTCCACGCCTCGAAGAGCTAGAGTTGGAGCTTGCCACTTTAGAAAAAAAGGATTTAGAGCGGCTTAAGAAGTTTGCCACAGAAATTGAGGCAGCCTGGTTGAATGTCCCAATTCCTGGCAGCCTTGTAACTGCTATTACTGAAGCGTACCGGGAATTAAGTAAGGGAGAACCTCTCCCGGTGGCGGTACGTTCTTCTGCTACAGCCGAGGATCTACCTACAGCCAGTTTTGCCGGCCAGCATGAAAGCTATCTCAATGTAATAGGAATCGAAGCCGTACTTAAGGCAGTCCGGCACTGCTGGGCCTCTTTATGGACGGGTCGCGCTGTAAGCTACCGGGATAACCTTGACCTTGCCTCAAGCCAGGTCTACCTGGCCGTAGTGGTTCAGCGAATGGTCGAAGCGCATGTGAGTGGGGTACTCTTTACCGCCAACCCTATAACCGGCAAACGCCACCAGGCCGTTATCGATGCCAGCCCCGGCCTGGGTGAGGCGGTCGTCTCCGGTGCAACCGATCCAGATCATTTTGTAGTAAGTACATCTTCTGATACTTCCGCAGGCGAGGTGCTCGAACGGCATCTAGGAGACAAGCGGGTCAGCATTCACTCAAGTCCACTTGGAGGTACAAGGCGGATCGAACAAGCGGTGCCAGATCACCAGTATTGTTTGACCGAGGTCCAGGTGTTAGCGCTTGCAGAGCTTGGCTCTCGCCTAGAGAAGCAAATAGGAGCGCCCCAGGATATTGAGTGGGCTATTGACGAGGCTGAGCGAACCTGGCTGCTGCAGGCCCGGCCAATCACCACCCTGTTTCCGCTGCCCCAAAATAGTCCAACTATCGAGGAAAAATTACGGGTGTATTTGTCGTTCAACATACAGCAAGGAACCTACCGGCCAACTACCCCGATGGGCATCTCAGTCACTCGGATGCTCGCTTCAGCCCTTCTCACCCTGGCAGGCTTGCCACCACGGGATCCAAAAGCCGGTCCTGATTTCATTAAGGAAGCCGCCTCACGGGTTTTCTTTGATGTAACTCCGGCTCTGAGCCGGTCGTTTGGTCGAAAGTTTCTGGCCCAGGCTATGTCCCAAACGGAAGTTCATGCGGCTACCATTTTCGAGCGGCTGGGAGCGAGTTCTCAGTTTTCTCTCCTGCCTGCTCCCCGGCTTGCCCTGATTCGCACCATCGCAAAGATCCTGGTTCGTACTGGTTTACCCTGGCGTGTATTACGAGTGGTCGTTTCACCAGGAGCAGCTCATGCCCGGCTTTTGGATTTCATTGAAGAGTTGAGGATTTCAGGTAACCTTCAGGCTGAAAAGTATACCGTGGCAAGCGTTCGGCTCTCAGCCGTCGAACAACTCATTCTAAAAGCAATCCCACGACTGTTATCTAATGCCTCGCCGGTAATGCTAGCTGGTATGGCAACTTACGCCCTTTCAGGTAAACTGCTGGGTAGGCTTGCCACGGAAGGCGAGCTGCAGGTGGTGTTGAGGGGAGCACCGTTTAACCCAACTACCGAGATGAACCTGGCATTATGGGCTTTAGCCAGGGAAGTTAAGGCCAATCCAGCCACGGCTAATCTGATTCACCAGACTCCCGCTGCCCGGTTGGCTGATAATTACCGAAAGGCTAGCTTACCTACCTCTTTACAAAAAGGTCTTACAAACTTCCTGGCCCAATACGGTCATCGCAGTGTTGCCGAGCTTGATCTTGGTCAACCCCGCTGGTCGGAAGATCCCACTTATCTGTTGGAAAGGCTTACCCATTACCTGGAGCAAGATGGAAATCCGCTCCTCTCCCCGGAGGTTCAATTCCGCCGAGCAGCAGAGGAGGCTGAGGAAATGATAAGTGTATTAACCGGCCGGGCCAAATACAAAAGCTGGTTACGTGGTTTACTCGCCGGTTTTTTTCTCCGCCGCGCCCACGCCCTGGGTGGTATGCGGGAAATACCCCGCTTCTGTCTCAGCCTGCTCTTGGCCCAGGTACGCGAACTTATCTGGCCGGTTGGGGAAGAGTTAACCAGGGCAGGACGGCTGGAGAAAGCTGAGGATATTTTTTATATCACCCTGGCTGAAGCCCAGATGGCCCTGGCTGGAACAGACCTGCGAGAAGTAGTCAATTCCCGGCGAGATACCTTTGAGCGAGAATTCACTCGCCACAATGTTCCGGTGGTACTGTTATCCGACGGCACTGTTCCTACTTTCACGCAAGATTTCGATTCATCCCAAAAGGGATTGCTGCAAGGTACCCCGGCTTCACCTGGTCTTATTACCGGTATAGCCAGGGTGATTCTTGATCCCGAGGGAGCCCGGATAAACCAGGGTGAAATCCTGATTGCACCTTCAACTGATCCTGGCTGGACCCCACTCTTTCTGAGCGCCGGTGGGTTGGTAATGGAAATGGGTGGGGCCATGTCGCATGGGGCTATAGTTGCTCGCGAGTATGGCATTCCGGCCGTAGTAGCAGTTGGCGGCGCAACCTTAAGAATAAGTACCGGCCAGCAGATTACCGTAGATGGGGCCAGAGGCACCGTTGTTGTACTTTCTTAATGGGGTCGGCGCAATAAATGGACTTAAATAGTTGATTAGAATAATTAGCTTATCTCAATGCCGTATTCTAATTAAGCAAATAATATTACAATTGATTGAATGAACCAATTTAGAAAGTGCTATTTGAACTCAATTGTTACGACTTTAACAGCTAAGCGTCGGTTCCTGCCAGAATAATGCTCTGACCCCTATTTCATTATTAATTTGTCTTAGCTTCTTCATGAGTCTTTGGTTGTTGTATGTGCCTCACGAAAACTACAAGAATAGCAATCACCCCACTCCGAATAGCCATATCGGCTAGATTAAAATTCTTTGCATAGGGAAGCCAATCTAAATAAATAAAATCCGTAACAAACCCATCCTTAAAAATACGATCAAAGAGATTCCCTAAAGTGCCTCCCAGAAGCAAACCGATGGCGGATTGTTGAAGGCGGCTTTTGGGGACTATGCGGTGGTAGTAAAAAATCATTGTTAAAGCGGCCAGGGCGGCTACAAAAGCGAGCAGCCAGGATGTATTTTCCAGAATATTGTTACTGGCACCGTTGTTTTTACTGTATTTTAAAATCAGGCCACCGCCAACCATTAAGGTCTTACCGCTACCGAATGGCCCTAAGTTTAGCTCGATTAAGTATTTACTCATCTGGTCCAAACTTAAGACCAGAAGGGCCAGGCCATAGACCCAACCTAACTGGACATTTTTGAACTTTAATTTCACCTTGCCAAGTATATTTGGGAGGGCCATCTCAAATTATTCTTTTCTTTAGAATAGTCTGCAAGCAAATTAAATAACTTAATCCCGGACTATATTCGCAGGAATATACTCACCTAGTTCCGCTAGGATAAAAGGCTTAATACCGTCCGGCCCGGTCAGACTTAACGAGAAAGTATTAGCTCTTGCCTGAAGTTCTAGCGAGAAATTGAAAAAAGGGCAGCACAGTCTCTCCAGTTGAATAAACTGGGCGGTCTTAACCAGCAGGTCTTCCTTGAGAGGCAACACCAGCTTGTAGCCGTCAGGCAGTTCTAGCCTGGTTTCAACCTGCTCCATAATATATTTTATATTATCGAGGTGTAGGCTGCGCTGAGCCGGTTCGATTGCCAGCATCTCGCAGGCAAAAACAGTTCCATTGTCAGTTTGGTTCTCTAAATCGGCCATTGGTTTTTCTCCCTTTATCAAAATAGTGTCACTTGCAAGACTTTTCCAAAATCTTTGTTTTACTAAACTACAAAAACCCGGACTTATCCTGATTTGTGATTTAGCCGCCAACTGCGACTTACTTGCCGCAACCACACGACTGATCCGATTGGCATTTACCACCATTCCTGGCGCAGGAATTTTGCCCCGCGAAACTGGATTGGGGTTTTGCATGAAAAATCAGTCTACCATCTCGGCGGGCGCGAAAAATAATAATTGCTGTAAGCAAGACAAGCAGAACCAGTGTTAGCCAGAGCCAGGAAAGATTTACAAAGCCGAGCAAGGCTGTCCCTCCAATTGCCAGGCTGCTTCCCACCACAGGTACACTGCAACATAGGGCGCACAAAAGCAGCACACTGACTCCACCCAACCCCAGGAAGGTGTTAGTTTTACGGCCTGGCTTTTTGGCTGGACCGGAAAGTGAATCTTCTGTTGCCTCATAAGCCTGGCTCGTACCAGCGGGTGCGTTTCCAGAACCTTTTTCAAGCTGGGCTAGTTCGATGACTTTTCGCTGAGGCAACTCTTCCTTTATCATAAGTAATCCTCTTCCTTCAAACTTTTTCTACCAATTAGCGTAACTAAACAAGACTAACAAGCGGTTTGAAACACTATCTTCCAGGCTAATCTGCAAAATACGCCAGGGCCATTTACAGATGTGGTACTCTTTAACAGAGTAACACTTAAAGCTCACTTTAAGTCAAGAGGGTGAAATTAAGAATTTATGAGTGAATTAACAATAGGAGAGCTGGCAAAACTGGCCGAAGTACCATCTTCAACCCTGCGTTACTATGAGAGTATGGGTCTGGTGGCAGCCTCTAAAAGAATTAACGGGCAGCGGCGCTATACAGCAGATGTTATAAAACGTTTGGACTTTATTAAACTGGCTCAACAAGCTGGTTTCAGCATTGCCGAAATAGTAACTCTTTTGGAGGGTTTTGAAACAGATTTACCGCCGCTGTCTCAGTGGCGAACTGTCGCCGAGCAAAAGCTGGCCGAAGTTGAAATAGCGATAGTGCGGGCGCAAAAGATGAAATTCCTGCTGCAGGAAGGTTTGCGCTGTGGCTGCATGAATTATGATGAATGCTCCGAACGGCTGGCTACCGAAGGTCATTGTTAAGTCATGGTTGGCTTTAAGTCGCGCATTTTAACCTTTGGGCTATTTTTTCCTTCAAATAGGACCAAAAACAGGGTAAGTTGAAACAACTTACCCTGTAACAATTTCGACATCAGGAGTTAAGTGAATTCTCAAAACATTCGGGATGTTCTTGAAAATCGGCAAATCGTAATTTACTTCAGTATAGTAATAATTGCAGCAGTTATAGCCATTATATTGCCCGGTACCCATAATTTAGAGGTAGCTATAAATCCGGCCCTGGCAGTGATGCTTTTTGTGACATTTTTACAGGTACCGCTGGCCGAACTCAGAAGGGCCATTACTCACCTGCCTTTTCTGATGGCCCTTTTAGTGGGGAACTTTATCGGCATTCCGCTCCTGGTGTTCCTCCTGCTCCAGCTTGTGCCGGACAATCCGCTGGTCCGCCTCGGCGTGCTCATGGTATTACTCTCGCCCTGTATTGATTATGTGGTCACTTTTACTCATCTGGGTGGAGGAGATACCCGGCTGCTACTGGCGGCCACACCCGTCCTCTTACTTGTCCAGATTGTCATGCTACCATTGTATCTAGGCTTCTTTCTGGGCGAAGACGCCAGACGTTTGGTCCAATTGGGGCCGTTTCTAGAGGCATTCTTGTGGCTGATAGCCCTACCCCTGGTTTGCGCTGCTCTTTTCCAGTGGTGGGCGGCCCGGTCCGGGACGGGTAATAAAGTAAAAGATATTCTGGGAGTCCTGCCAGTTCCGGCAACCGGGATCGTCCTGTTCGTGGTCATTGCATCCGTAATACCCCAGATTGGTCCCTCCTTTGATCTGGCTTTGAGAGTAATACCGGTGTATATCGGTTTCGCGATAATTGCACCCCTAATTGGCTGGTTTACAGGACGGTTATTTCGTCTGGAAGCCAGCGCCGGTCGGTCGGTAGCTTTCAGCACAGCCACCCGCAATTCGCTGGTGATATTACCGCTAGCCCTGGCAGTCCCTGGAGCAGTGCCAGTTTTACCCGCGATTATAGTTACCCAGACTCTGATCGAGCTAATATGCGAACTGATTTTCGTTCGTATAATGCCTCTCTTTGGAACTGCCAAAAATGGGAAGAAAGAACCAACCTTGAGACCTGAATGAAAATTTCCCAATAATGATATGTTGGGTTGGACAGCTTTCACCAATCATCCATCCCAGGTCCTAAATTATCCAAATATTATTCTGGAATATTATGCTTTTTCATCGACAATTTACAGGTTTTATACTACAACTAAGATAAGTTAGTTGTAGTATAGCCATTTTTGTGGTACTGTAGCGGCGATGGCTTTCAAGGATTATTACTGGTTTCGCTTATTGGTGAAAAGGTTAGGTAGGTGGGGTGGTTTGAGATGGCAAACGAAATTATAGTTGTCGGACCTGGTGATAGCACTCGCGACGATGGCTCTCAAAAAAGTAATTCTTCTTCAAAACTCGAACTGGCAATCGTCGCCTGGTTGGATGCCAAGTCCAAACGCTCCAACAGTTCCAAAACCCTGGTAGCTTACCGCGATACCTTGGCGTCTTTTAGAAATACTCTGCTTGCCGCAGGCCTGGACCTCGATTCGCCGGATATTACTACTCTGGCCCTGGTCGCCCAGGGCTGGGCCGGGCAGTCTACGACGGCTGCTCCTTCCTTTATAAAGGAAGAAGGTAAAGGTAAGGGAAACGAGGCAGCTAATAGCGCAGAGAAAAAAGCAACCACCGGCAGAAAAAGCAGAAAGTCAGCCAGTTCAAACCTAGCGCAAGAAACTGACAAATCAGATGCCACCGTCATCCAGCCCTACCAGGAAATCCCTCGAACGAAAGCTCAGCAAAATACTGTGGTCAATGAGGTCAGCCCGGCTACCTATAACCAACGCCTGGCAATTCTCTCAAGTTTTTATGGTTATGCCCGTAGGCAAGGTCTCCTTACTGGTGAAAATCCGATTGGTCGTGTAGAACGCCGCCCAGTCCACCTTTATGGTGATGCCTCAGCCCTGTCTTACAAAGAAGTGAAAAATAACCTGGCGGCGATTGATCGCTCCCAACCTATAGGTAAACGAGATTATGCTCTTTTAAGCGTGGCCCTCCAGACCGGCCGCCGCCTTTCCGAGCTGGCTTCCCTCCGGCGCTCAAACCTCAAGTTTGACGGGGCCTCTATTACCATTCACTGGCACCGGACCAAAGGCGGCAAAGCTATGAGCGACAGGCTGCCACAACCTCTGAGCCGGGCGTTGGCCGAGTGGCACTCTTCTTATTATGGTAATCAGGTTAACTCATTACCGCAGGATGCGCCGGTGTGGGTTTCTCTTTCCCGGCAAAATAAGGGAGCAGCCCTCAGCATCCAGACAATTGCAGATATTTGTGAAAAGCGATTAGGAACCAGCAAGGTTCATAGCCTCCGCCATACTTTTGCCAGGGCCATGGAAGATGCTGGGGCCAAAGTAAGCGTTATTCAGGCTCGTTTGGGTCATACCAGCCTGGCTACCACTGGCCGTTATCTGGCAGCTCTTCGCCAGGCCGAAAACGAACATGCTGACGCTTTATCTAGTTTATTTGGCATTGAGTAACAATTTTATCTTTAGAGAGATATAAATTGCATTTTATTTAATAAAATTGTATACCTATACTTGGTAAATTAATATTGACCCACCCTTAAAAGTGAGCATAAGTAACCAAAGGGCTAAATTATTAGAAATTTATTCAAAGTCTATCAATTATAAAAAAATATGGGATAATAAATTACTTGGAATTACGGTTTCTCCGCTTAAAATGTGTTCGATAAACGGCTTTCAATATGAGTACTGATTTTTCAGCAATTGCATCTGCGTTAGGCTATATCCATCAATTTAATTATGGGTTATATTTGCTTTTAACTTCTGAAGAAGAAGGAGAGATTACTTTAGAATCCCTCGATGATGTTGTGCTTCGAAAAAAGGGTTCAGATATTGAATTAGCTCAACTGAAAAGACATGGAGATCCCGAAGAATTATTAAAAGACAATAGTGTAGATTTATGGAAGACTTTACGTATTTGGTGCGAACATTTCATCAACAAGAAAATTACTTTTGAAAATACTTTACTGACTTTGATTACAACAGGCAGAATTGATACCGCATCCGTATTAGTGGATTTAAAACTTCCAGCAGGTCAAAGAAATGTCAGCAAAATTATCGCTGGTTTAGATTTAGTAGCAAGCACATCAACGAATCAAAAACTTTCTAAAGCATTCACTAATTATAATTCTTTAACTCTTGCAGAAAAAGAACAGCTAATTAATTCTGTAAAAATAGTTGATAAGTCATTAGATGTTTTAAACTTATCAGATGCAATTAAAAAACCTTATCTCGAATTATCCGTACCGGATGATAAATACCTTGAACCCCTTTACCATAGAATTGAGGGTTGGTGGTTTGAGAAGGTTATAAGGCAGCTAGCCGAGGGTGAAAACAAAACTCCGATTACCAGGTATGAATTGATCTCAGAAATAAGAGAACGCTCTAAAGAATTCGGGGATACAGCTTTGCCTATGGATTTTCTTTTTGAAGAACCTCCTGATACTCCTGATCCTGACCCAGAAGGAGATACAAGAATATTTGTAGTGCAATTACGTGAAATTGCTCTGGAAAATATAGAAATTGGCAAAGCTATTATTGATTATTACAAGGCTTTTGTCCAAAGATCGAATTGGGTTCGGGATGGCTTATTGAAGAATGGTGAGTTAGAACGTTATGAAAAGAGACTGATAGATGAATGGCAACGTGTAGCTGCAAGACAACGACGTAAAATTAAAAATAAGAATGATAAAGATGAGTTGATTGATTGTGGGCGCAATATATTCGATGCTATTGATATTGACCCTAGTTTTTCTTCTCAACAAATAAGACCGGCGGATCGTGGTTCTTACATGCGCCGTGGGACTCTTCACAGGCTTGCTGATAACAACCCTCCAGATGTTTATTGGCATCCTGATTTTCTACATCGGCTACAAGCTTTATTAACGCCTTCACCTTAAAAAATAAATAGTTATGTTGCCATGGGAACAACGAGCCACTGAAGTGGCAAATTTACTTAACCCAGCTTTTTGCATTCTTTTATTACGAGAAGCTATCAGAGGTTTTGAAGAAGAAAAAAGCCAAGGAATGCCGTATTCTTTGGTCTTTTTCCCACTCCCTTTGTTACTTTACGCGCCAATAAGACAAGCTCTTCCCAATTCAATAAGGACGAAAATGTTTAATTGGTTAAAAACCAAATCGGATATTTCCATTGAATTCCCAGAACAAGCTAATTTTTATAGTCCTCACACAAGAGAAGCCCTTTCATTTGGTTTAAGCAATGGAATTATTAGTATTACGGATACAGGATTACTCAAAATACAGCAAAGCATAGATGTGCAACAGGATACTGATACTGAAGAAGTTAGGGATTTGAAGAATAAGGCACGTTTTGTTGGAAGGTGGCTCGCACTAGCTGGAGAAGATTCAACCATATATAGAATGTGGGGTGTTCAACCTTAAATATGCAGATTTTATCGATAATTCTTTACAGCTTTACTGGAGAAGTACGAAAGGTCTCTTTCAACATCGGTAGGGTCAATATTATTACTGGACAATCCAACACAGGTAAATCGACTTTGTTGGAAATAGTCGAATACTGCTTAGGTAAATCAGAATTTCCAGTGTCCGAAGGTGAAGTTCGAAAAAAAGTTTCTTGGTATGGAGTGGTTTATCAGCTAGACTCAACCCAGGTATTTATTGCCAAAGCTACCCCATCTTCAAATAGAAAGAGTAATTCCGAAGCGTATATCAAAGTTGCTACAGAAATCACAATTCCTTCTTATACTGACTTAAAACCAAATACGGATGACGAAGGTCTATTAAAGACCCTTTCTGAATTAATTGGAATAGAACCAAATATTAGCTATTCTAAGGAGGGTCAAACTCCAGACAGCTTGGAAGTTAGCCTAAATCAATCTAGATTTTATCTATTCCAAAACCAAAACACTTTAGCAAGCAAAGAAAAACTTTTTCAAGGTAAAGCTGAAGATTATAAATATATTGCGGAGACAATTAGAAATTCCCTACCTTACTTTTTAGGGGCGGTTCCTAAGGAATATTTTCATTTAGCTCATGAACATCAATTAGCACTTAAAGCTTATAGAGCTGTAAGTCGTAAGTTAAAAAATGCAGAGGCTATTACAGACAAAGAATATGGTACTGCCGAGAAATTATTTGAAGAAGCAAAACAGGTAGGACTTATAGATTCGAGCAACGCTAGCTCAACCGGTGAAGAAATTCTATCAACATTAAAAGATTTAAGAAATTTTGATTTAGCTTCCATAATTTCTATTGGCGAAAACCGGGTTGACGAACTTCAAGAAGAATTAGATGCTATTCGAGTTCAATTCCATAAGAATCTTCGGCAATTAAGATATGCTGAAAGTTTGGAAACCGATACTAAAACTTATTATAAAGAAGGCACGGAACAAGCAAGTCGGCTTGCCTCAATTTCTATAATAGAAAACCGTGACACCTCACCGAGCTTATGCCCGTTATGCGCTTCTGAAGTGTCTACTCCAACCCCTTCTGTTGAATCTATAAAATTATCATTGGTCAGGTTACAAAAAGATCTAACCCATGCTAATAGAAATGGTTCTCAAATAGCAGCTCAAGTTTTCAGGTTAAGAAAAGAACAAGAAGAACTAAGGCAGAGTATTGTCGATAAAGAATCAATTATTAGAAACCTTATTTCCCAGCGTAGTGACACTCAACAATTACGGGATTCAGGGATTAAAGCTGCCGTTGTTATCGGCAAAATAATTTTATATTTAGACACTCTTGATCTTTCTGATGAAAATGCTACCCTACGACGGCAGGTTGCTGAATTAGAGGGGAAAATAAATAGATTAGAAGAGGTAATTAAAAGCTTTGATGTAAATGATTCCGTAGCAGCAAAACTGGATGTTATAAGCGAAGATATGAGAGCCTGGGCTATGTTATTAAACCTTGAATACAAGGGATCTCAATATCGCTTTGATTTAAAAAATCTAACCGTTGTTGCGAACGAAAACGGTAAATACATCCCTATGGATAAAATGGGAGGAGGGGAGAATTGGCTGGGTTGTCATCTAATTGTATTTTTAGCCTTTCACAAATACTTTATAGAACACAACCGGCCAGTTCCGAGATTTATAATGCTTGACCAACCAACCCAGGTATATTTCCCCGATGAAAAATATAAGGCCTGGCAAGGTGACCCAAATGAAATAGAGGGCGATGATCGTAAAATCGTTAACCAATTATACGAATTCCTGTTTAATATTTGTGAAACTCTTTTTCCAAATCTACAGTTAATAGTTACTGACCATGCCAATATTGATACACCAAGATTTCAGAGTGCCCTAGCTGAAGATCCTTGGAGGGGTGGTAGAGCATTAGTACCAAACAATTGGCCTACAAAAGAAGAATTCGAAAAACAAAAAAATAATAATGGTCAAATGAGCATGTTTGATTTCACCGAATTATAAAACTGGGTACCGTTGATTTGTACGCTATTGCAATTTCATTTGTATGTTTCTTCGTTTCTTTTCCGTAAGTATGATTTTATTAAGACTAAAAAGTTATTTAGTTCCATTCTTGATTATCGTCGTCTTCGCTATCATCGTCATAATCCTCATAGCCTTCTTGCTCTACTGGGTAGTTTATTCGACCGCTATCATCATAATCCAGAATTCCTTGATTATATGCCGAGGTAAGAAGCGAATTCTTTGATATAAAGTGATAAGCCATTCTGTGCTTGAAACCGTCTAATTCTTCTTTTGTTCTGGCTTCTTTGACTTTATCTACCAGAGCTTTATTTAATAAATTTTTGTTATATTTGAGTACAACTTCATATGCATCGTCTAAATCTGATATACCAAAAAGCGCTTCAAACCGACTTCCTTCCCTTTTTCTAAGTATTCCCAAATCACAATGATAATCTGCAAAACCTTCCAAAGCTGTATCAAAAAACAGGGTATCCCCATTGAAATTTGGGTGGAGAAAATCTTTAAATTGATTCAAAATATACCAGCGGGCTAATTTGTACGGCCACAGCACAGTTTCACCTGCTTTAAATTTATCGTGGATTGTCTTGTAATATAGATAACTCATCCAAAGGGCGGGATGACACCGGATTAAGCGGTATCCTTTTACCTGGCAATTCCATATTGCTAAGTCAATTCCAGTTAATTTATAAGTGCTTCTGAGATGGTTCCATTGTGGCGTTCTAGTAATTTCTAACTTCCATTGCTCCAACCTAGCCTGCCCATTATTTATGGCTTTATTTAAGTATAAGGGGTAACTTTCTAACTCTTTTCTTATTGCTTCATCCTGCTGTATTCTTTTTCGTTCTCGCGCTTCCCTTTTAAGCCGCGCCGCTTCGGCCTGTTCTTTTACCTGTTTATCCTGCCAGAAATCATAGGGTGTTAATAATCCAAATTTTGAGCTGAGGCGAAGGATAGAACTGTCCAAAGCAAAGTCATAACGAAGACAGCTTCTAACTTCCTTGAATTTTAGACTTTCTTTTCTCAACTGACACAAAGTTATTAAAACTGGCTTTTCCCGGTCAGTAAGCACATCAAGGTAATAAACCCTTTTGGTAGCAATGGCAAGGGCAAGTTCTGGGTCACCTAACTTTCGCTTCATACTTAACCAGTAACCCAGGTGCCCACCAGGTAAAGTCATTTCTGGTACTTGATTAAGTGTGTGTTCTTTAAGTCTACTAAAACCAAGAAGCCAAATATCTGTGATATTTACCGATTGGTACAAATCATGGCGTCTTTGCCAATCTTCGGCCGTTAAAGGCGAAACTTGCACTTCAATTGCAAATTTATGCCCATCCTCCCTTTCAGCAAGTACATCAGCGCGCTGGCCAGTCTGAGGAATCGGGACTTCTATTTCAACTTTTAGTGTATCAGGAAATAATTCACGCAGGAATTTTAGAACAGCAAGTTTCATTGCCTGATGCTCAGGCCCGTCCGGTTCGTAAAACTCGTCCGTACACTCAACATTTCTTTCATCCCAATGAGCATAGTGGTGGGTAACTAACTCCCCAGCCTTAAGAATTACGGTATGATCACAGTTTGGACAACTTAAACTCCGAGCACTTGAAAGAGGGCGAATTTTTCCTTCTAAATCATCTACACCGATAGTAATTCTACATTTTTGCTCGGCACACCAGGCCGATTGCATCATCTTTACTTTATGTCTATTAAGCATAAATATTACTATTTCACATGATAAAGAATTCGGTCTTGCGGGCCCATTGGAACATTTTTAAAACGCTTGTTAAATATACTATTGTAACAAGCTAAACTTACACTAAAGTTTTTAGTTAAACTCTTCTACTGAACATTATTTATAAGCTTTTTACGCTATGAACTACCAATAAAACGTATAATTTCCCTAATGGAAATATTAGTCCAACTGTAAACCTTAAGTAACAATAACTCGTGGTCTATTAGGATCCCGAAAATCAGGATGCCTTGTAAGGATATCTTTAACAAAATCAGAATTATCTTTTTGAGAGTATACCTGACGGGTACTTTGAGATATTTGTAATTCATTATATTTTCTTACTTCTGATTTAGTAAGCGTGATGGTTCTATTATTTTTATTAGCAAGACGGTTATGAAAAGTTTTCTCTCGTAGTAATAATATGTATTTTGGAGTTAAGGGAAAGGCTATTTCAATACCTTCCGCACCTAAACCTACGTAACTTTTATAAGGACTGTGTTTGTACGGCTTAAGAACAATAGGATCATCAGAAGTAAAAAGAGGTATATCAGTATTATTTACGCCAATAACCCAAATATGGCTCTTTAGTGTGTCAATATAGAGTTCAATATTAGAATCGAACATCCGTCCAATTTGCATTGAGGATATAAAACGGTTATTTACTTCCACTTTGTAGTCTTCACTTTTTTCCGAATAATCCTTACTCAAAAGTGTTTCGCCGAGTTTTCTAACCATTTCAGCCTGAACTAACCGATTTTCTTTTGTTCTTAAATACTGTACAGTAACAAAATGAGCCAAATCTTGACGCTGGGTTTCATCAATAACGATTCTTTTATTATCTTCGATAGTTTTAATTATTGTACCTAGCAGGCTATTCCAGTTCCCTTCCATACCAGCAAGTGTTTTTTCAACAATTTGAGGATCAATCCCAGCTTGTTTAGCTTGTTCCTCAGGTAAATCATAGAAAAAATTGTCATATGCGATATGATATATATTTGCAGTAAAAGATTTCTCTTCATTTTTATCATAAACAAAAACTTGTTTATCGTTAAAAGTGAAGTTTTTAAGGTAGAAACGTGGTACATAATGCTGTACCCTAGTCTTCTGTTCCATATATTAGGTTTCAATTATTATCGAAAATAAAATCCAATGCTCGATGCTGGTTAGCGAAATTCAAACATTCTCTTTAATAGCTGAGCAACTCTAGATCATCCTTATACTACTCCTAATCATGCATGAATTACTTTTGTACTTTATCTATAAAACCGCGTAAATGCTAGGTTATAAAGCCTCCTAAAAGTAAGGCTATTATCAGGGAAAATTGTGTTGGTGAAACAAGCTTTGCGATTACGAATACAGTTATTATTGGACCGAACAAAATTACAAAAGTTTTTCCATTCATAGATGTTTATCCTTTTGCTTAAATTAAGGTATTCATTATTGCAACATAACCGGCTATATTTTTTTTGGAACGGTGTTTACGCGAGTTCGCTACTTTAACTAATACTCAACGCAGATTGAAGGGTTTGCAACAGGCAAGCTTGGTGCGTCAAAAACCTTCAAAAAAGCTCACAATATATTTGATAGCTTTTTTCAAATCATCTAAATGAGTTTCTTCAACTCCCCAAACAACCGCTAACCTTACCCCGGATGTAAATCCAAATTTAGCATCTAAAGCTTTTGACCTTGATAATATTTTCTTTGTTTTATCAATTGCTTCAGGGAACTCTACAATATAGAAAGGTATATAAAACTGGTTTTTATCAGGCTGCCATTCAAATACGAAGCAAAGCCTATTATTTACAAATACTTCACGACCATACCACTTTTTAGCTGGAATCTTTTTATAAGGACTTATTACAACCCTACTTTTGAATTCTTGTTCAATCCAAGCTTTAAGCTGTCGGTTTTGTTTTAGTTCTTCAGGCATAATTTCATTTACCCTTAACTTTTTGCCAATTTTAAGACAACTTTCCATATAACATTTGGTTATTTTGAAAAGCAAAAGAAAGTTGTCTCTGTATTTTTATTCTTCTTCGAACCCAAATTGGTCAAAACGAAGTGTCCTGCAATTTTCAGTCACATTCCGAATAACATTTTCAGGTGTACCATCAGGCAAATCAGCATCAATTTCTAAAGTAATGCGCACGTTAGAGTTAAGCAATGAGGCCAGATGCTGTATAACTGCGTCTGCAATTTGTCCACTATCCCGACTTAACCGGGTTGGATCAACTGTAACGGTTCCGTGGAACCGGGTATAAACTTTCTTTTTTGGCCCTACCGGTGGGGAAGGGGGCGGTGGGTCTCCAATAACCGGATCAGGACCATTTTGTCCCGGTCCACCAGGAGGCTGTAACGGTCCCGTTTTACCTTTTCTGCCAGTAACCTCTTCTATCTTCTGGTTTTGCGCTACACTCGATTTAACAAGTAAACTGTCGTTATCGAGACTTGGCCGGAAACTGGCTTCGCCAGCCCTTAATCCCCTATAACGATTTGTTGCGCTTTCAAATCCATCAGCGTAAGCGAAGGTTTCAGATTCCCATGTCAAATTCCTGATGCCGTCACTGATAGCGTCCAGCAAAACGTTTGGATCTTTCAGGCGGGGCAAATAAAGGTATTGAGCAAAGTCCTCGGCTAACTGTTTTACACTTACATTATCACCTCGCCAGAGAGGAATTTTATCCAGCTCAAGCCGCAAACTGGTTCCAGCAAGGTTTGTCACTAACAAGTCATCGTTTCGAAGTTTACGGCTGACTCTCACTGCCAGAGCGTCAGGCCCTTGTAAGCGGGCTTCCTGCCAGGATAGTTCGTTGCTACTTGAGGAAGGATTGGGTAACTCTGGGGTCAGAAGCCAGATAAAAGTTTCCGAAATACGTTGCTTTACCGTATCGTCGGTTTGAGTCTTCTTGGTGTTAGCCTGACCTGCTTGAAAGGCATCAAGGTTTAACTCGGTTTTCTCCCGGCAAATCGAATCCCAGGCTAGAAATTGCCGCACGGCTGAATCCAGTTCTTTCAGGCGGTTGGTATCCGGGGCAAGGAAGACCAGTGTATTGCGATACCGGCGGGGACTGTTACCGCGTTGGTCGAGTAGAATTTGCGCCTGCTTAAAAGCCGGACTTTCTGCCAGGTTTTTGGTATGGCAATAATCTGGACCTAAAATTACCAACCGAACCTCACGCTCGTCAGGTAAATCGCTGGATGGGGGATCAAGATAGACTCGGTAGAAATCTCCGCGCTGATTTTGTTCAGCTTTTAACCGGTTGAGAATTTCCTGATGTACATTTTCCAGACTTTGCTGAAAAGCCCGGTCCTGGGCCAGCCGATTAACGCTTGGCTGGGTGGAGAACCAGTAACGCCTACCATCCAGGTAGAGGTGGGTGGCGTTATCGGTCAGACGGCGCAGGGCATCGCCAAATGTCGAAATGTTCTCACCTGGTTGGGCGCAGCCGAGTTTGATTTGCCTGTCGTCTAACCCTTTATTGGCAGTATGCAGGGTGGGAGCAGATCCCATGTAAATGGTTCTAGTAACCCGACGGCAGGCTGAATAGCGGCCAAAGTTAGGGTTATCCCGGTCGAGTTGCAATGGTAGTGAGTTTGGCCCGTCCACATCTTTCTCGATAACTGGCACCCAGGGGTCATCCATATAGCGGGTTAGCTCAAACTGAACCGCCGGATCATCTACTGGAACACTGGCCGGCATTATCAATAAACTGCGGTCTTGGCGCTCCCAGAGGGCATGAATAACCCCAGCCATCAAACGCAAGACGCCCCTTGTCCGCTGAAATTTATCAAGGGTTGACCAGTCGTTATATAAGCGGTCGAAAAGTTCTGGGTGTATTGGAAAGGCTGCTTTTAATCGTCGCTCGTAATCAGCTTCTCGGCAGGCGGCTGGAAATTCGTTAGGCTGAGCGCGGTAAACCTCCATAAAGGCTTTAACTACGGCATCACGAGCTGGGAACAATTCCGGATCAGTTATCGGTTGGAAAAGCCGGCGACGCACGATCTCGAATCCTTCTTCAGCACTGGCCGGACGCCAGGCCGACTCCAACCGGCCAAAGGTGTTTTTAAGGCGGGTCAGGGCTTCCCGACCTGCTTCCCCACCAATCTCTATATCCGAGGCTGGTATACTGGCAACTACCAGGGTACCGTTAACAGCTTTGGCAGCTTCGGTGAGAGCCTGGGCGAAGGTCAAGTTGGCATCAAAAGAACCCGCTGGTAAATCGTGCACACCGTAAAGCTGGCGAACATATGCCACCCACTCATCAATCAAGATGAGGCAAGGTGAAGCCTGACGGAAAAGTTCACGCAAAGTATCGGAGCCAGGACTTACCCCACGTCTGTCGGCCTCGGCTACCAGGTTATAACCGGGTTTTCGCAGCAATTGCCAGGCCAGGTCTCCCCACATTGTATTAACTACGGTGCCATCTTCCTTCTGGTGAGGCTGTCCGGGCGAAAGAGCAGTACCAACCAGTACCGCCCGGTGGACAACATTTGGAAGCTTTTCTACCCCGGCTTCTTTCATGACAGTTTCTATGCCGAGCATTTCGGCAGGAGCAGCTCCCGAAAAGAGATGGTAAAGGGCCAGCATGGAGTGAGTCTTGCCACCACCGAAGTTGGTCTGTAACTCGATTACCGGGTCGCCGCCGCTGCCGGTAATCCGTTTGAGGGCACCGCTCAACAAAGTCTTTAAACCCTCGGTCAGAAAGGTTCGCTGGAAGAATGGCTGGGGTTTCCGGTATTCGTCGGCTCCTTCGTTGCGGTGGACCTGTCCCAGGTCGGCGGCAAACTCGGCCTGCTGATAGCGGCCAGAAGCTACGTCGGGATGGGGGGTCACGATTTCACGCCAGGGCCTCAACCCGACTGCCGGTTGTCCTTCGATAGGCGTGATGGCGGCTTTGCGGGTTTCGCGCCGGGCCTGTTCCTCGAACCTCTGGCGAAGGATTTCCTGCTTGGCTTTTTCGATTTCGTTGGCTTCAGGGGCGGAAATAGCCGTCAACAGACGTTGGATGCTGTCAAAAGCCCGGTAGGTATCATCCAAGGTAAAAGGCTTCTGGTGCGCCCAGCGATTGCGGACATCGCGCAGTTCGCTCACCAGAGAGCGCTCGGCGGGGCCGAGGGTTTTACTAAAGATCGTGTTCCAGTTGACCCACATGACGGCCAGCAGAGCCTGAGTATCAAAGTTAATTTTGTCCCAGCTTACTCCGGCCTGGACATAACCGGGTAGAGCCTCTCGAATCATTTCGAGTAGTTTAGGGCCGTGCTGAGTGGCTGCGACTCTTAGTTCGCGGTCGAAGAAAGGCCGGAGACCCGAATTCAACTGTTCAAGCGCCCTGCCAACTCGTTCGTGGTTGCTGGTTGCCATTATTCTTCCTCGTTATTAATGGAATTGCCGGTATGCCTTTTTATAACAATCTGCCCTGGCGCATCACCTGGGTATCTACCTGAGCGGCCAATTGGGATGTTTGTGCCCACGATACCACCAGGGTGTTATAGGCAAGGGCTTCCTGTGCCCAGCCTTTGCGTTCGCAGGTGGAGTAGAGGCGGTAAGCCAGGTCGCGGGCAATCTCGCCTTTTTCGCCCAGCTTTGCCAGCAGGTTAGCCGCAGCCACTTCTCCTTCTTTGTCCAGCGCACGGATGAGATACTGGGTGATTTCCCAGATGGTCAGACGGCGGTCACTGTATGGATCCCAATCTTCCGTTAGTTCTTCCCGGCGCAATAGGCGGACTTTGCCGGCTTTGGCCTGCAAGACCCCGGCTTCGACCAGACCCTGGACCGAAGTATTTTTCGCTTTGGAGAGAGTTTCGGCATCACCATATAGCCCCTCGCTCTGGCCGTGCTGCTCGAACCAGGCGATGGCCCAGCGGGTATCAGCATCGTAGTCGCCTTCCTGCTCAGCTAGCACTTCGTCCAGAACCTGGTTAATCAGTTGGAGGGCTGTCCGCACCCGCATCGGCTTGCCATCCGACTCCAGTACCTTTGCGTAGCGCGAAAAGACCGCCATACCAGGACCAATTGAAGCCTGGGCTAAATCCACAGGGGCGATATTGCCATGTTGGAGATTGCGTAAAGCATTTGGTAGTTCTCTTTTGAGTGTGACTAAAAATTCCCTGCGACTGGTTACTGGAGCATTTTCGGATCTTTGGCGACAAGCTAATACTATCGAGGATGCCAGCGCATTATTACCTTGACCTATACTTCGGTTAGCAAGCTCAGTTCGAACCGGCCAAGTGCCATTAATATTAAAACCGGAACGAATTAAGCCTTCAAGCATGGTTTCCCAGCCGGTCGAGGAAGTTGTTACTCCGTTGGTTGTCCCTTTAACATCGCTTTCCTTCTCTGATTGCTTAAAAGCATAATAGATAGTTAAAGGATAATTTAATTGTGCGGCATTGCGCATCAATGTAAATGCTTTTTCCAACCCTTCTTCAAAGAACTTTTGCGCTTTTTGTTTGTTACCTTCAAAGCGATATGGAGATGCGATTAATTCAGTGGTTTTAGGTACTAACAAGGTGCCCATTATATTAGGATAATGCCTTTGTAAAGCCCGGCGAAGCCACACATAAAAGAAATCGGACAAATCTGCATAACCGATATTATCATAGTAAGGAGGGTCCGTAGAAATTAAAAACTGAGTTTGATAAGAAAAAGTTGCAGCATCATTTTGTAAAACTCGTGATAAATTTCCTGGAAATAAATTTTCTATAACCTTTACTGTCCATTCGAGGTTATTCAACCAATTTCCTGATGAATCACTGAAGATATTAGCTTCAGCATAATCCCAGACCATTTGTATACCTTGTCGTGCAAAAACATGCCCAATTCCTAAGTTTTTAGGATCGGAACGCCAAATACAAAAGCTCGACCAATAATCCGCAGATTTGCTAACTACTAAAGCTAAATAGGTTGCAATAGAATTTGCATAATCCTCAGCCTCTAGTTTCTGACCAGTTTTAATAGAGTAATCTTTTAGAACCTGCTGCCGCGCATCTTCAACTAAATCACTAAAAGTTGTTAAGGCTATAAGCTGACGGTTTGTAAATAAATCCTTATAAACTTTAAATCCATAAAGAGTACACCAAATTGCTCTTGGCTCGTAAGGTAGTTCTTCTTCAGGCATCCAATTAGGTTTTGAAGAAGTTGAAATAACCTCTTGCATTGTTGTTGCCGGCAAAAATAGACGGCCACCTTTTCCTTCAGCAACCACAGCCAACAATTGAGAACCCATTTGTTTAGCCATTCCCTCAGCTTTAATGTGTTGTTCTTCTGCTGGTTGACCACAAACTAGACAGCTAAATTTGGCACCTCTAGCTAATTTAGGGGACTCAGGCATTTTACCTGAACCCGTTTTTATTTCGAACTTTACTTTCTTTTCTGCTTTATCAATAATTGGTTCAATCCAGGCTTCTTTACCTTTTTTGGTCGAAAGTGCAAATGAACTTATTAAAGGCATTTGGGCACCACAAGCAGGGTTGGGGCATTTAACGGTTCTTGCCCAAAGCCAAGCAATAATTGTAGCTTCACCGCCACCCTGCTCTTTGGGTAATTGGACTTTCGGGTAAAGATGTCCGATGCGTTTGAAAGCCTCGTCGCGCATCCACTGGCCGTAGTAGCGCACGTCCTCGGCCAGCCCGGTGGCCCCTTTCCACTGGCCGGAATGACCGAATTTGCGGCGGGCTTCCGGGTTGACCGGCGGCTGGTTGGCGAATTTCGGCGGGATTTCAATCAGGGCTTTATTGATAAGTACCGCGACCGGGTTGAGGTCACTGGCGTGGGCTTCCAAGCCCAACCGCTGGGCTTCGAGGGGAATAGAGCCGCCCCCGGCAAAGGGGTCCAGCACAGGTGGCGGGTTGCCTTCGGTCGCGGCCATAATCAGCCGGTGGGCCGTTTTCAGAATGGTTTCGTTGTTGCTGTTTTCCCATTGGACCAGCTTTTCGATGAAGTCAAACAACTTCTGGCGGCGCTGCTCGGCCAGCGACATCCCGGCGTATTCGATACCCGCTTTGGCTGGTTTGGGCAGTTTGTCAATCTCGTGCAACAGTTCTTCGGGGACGCCCGGCTGGTCGGGGTCGTCAATAATCGAAGAAAAGAGGACGGCCCTGCAAGCCGCCAGGGGACGCCGCGCCCACCACAAATGCAAGGTCGAAGGGTGAGCGTGGCGGATTGATTTCTCACGGGCGGAGGCCACGTTAATCGCTTCCAAGGGCAGGGCAACTTCAATCAGCTTTTTGCGGCAGGTCATTTTTGGTCCTCGATATGTAATAATTTGATTTTGTAAAAGACCGGTCGGGCGAGTTGTCGAAACAAGCTAAACCAGGGGTTAAACAAACTCCTGGGGTTTAAGGTAAATTCAAATTTTAATCGGACTATGGGAGGCCAGTCTTTTTGCTCTATCCAGTAAGAAAGGATGGCGCATTTCCGCCATTTTAGCATAAATCAGATTAACTGGCGCTGCTTTCTGCCTTTCCATCATCAGTTCAAACCGTAAATAATACAAAATTGTATAAAAATGGTTGTCCTCAGCTTGCTTTAGAATTGCTATCGAAGGCTCTCCTCATTGAAAGTATTAAACGCCAGGATCTCTGATTAAAAGCGGACCTTGCGGCAAGAAGTTTAGGGCCAGCTTCTTATTACCCTTGTCCGCCACCAAGTTGTAAAGAGCTATCCGGGCTGGCCCTTCGGGAATTGGGGCAAGGTCGGCAACTTCCCAGAAAAGACTCCAGGTATCTGTGTCCGGCTCGGGCGGCTGGTAAGTAGTGGGTGGCCGGTACTGATTTTTATTGGTATAGGGAATATTTTCTTCATTGTAAAAGCCAATAAAAATCCCTTTCCATGAAATTTCCGGTTTTCCGGACGGGTAGTGGGAGGCATAAAAGTAGACCGGCACAGGCTGTCCGGCCCGTTGGTTATCCAAATCATGGAAAAATAAAAAAGCATTGCTACCAAAAGCTACTTTACCTTCTCGCCGGCAAACTTCCAGGCCACTTTGGAGGTGGCGGAGTGGGACCGGTGCAAGCACCGCAAAATTGTTATAGTTACTCATTCGTTAAAGGATCCTCATGCCATTTAAGGAGGTTTGTAGAATTTGGTTGGGGTTGCCAACCTGTTTTCTCAGCGTGTTCGATGAGTATTTGCAGGCGGGAATGGTCGGAATAACCCAGCAAAGTCTCGTAGGCTTGCGCCAGCGATGGCGAGCTAATCACATACTCCTTTTTGTTATAAGTTGCGCCCCAAGGAAGGTTATATTCTCCCTGCGAGGAGGTAAAGAGTTTAAGCTGGCGATTACCTACCTTTAGTTTTACTTCAATGGAAGGGTAAGAATCTGTATAAAACCATGCTGCTTCATATTTACCTTCTTCAAGAGAAGTTTCCGCCACCTGTTCCAAAAAATCGGTCAGGATTTCCGGCCCGTAACTAATTTCAAAACTTTCCTGCAAAGGAACATAGTTCTCCGGTCCGACCGAGTGGACAGCATTAATGGTAACCCGGTCCTTCCCTACTACAATGTTGTAACGCGCGATAAATGGGGCTAATGGATTGTAGCCGCTCCATTCATCTACAATCTTGATTGAGGTTACCTTGTTCAAGTTGGCAACAAGATTTCCAAGGGTCAAAGAACCGCTTTGTTCCTGTTTGGTTGGTTGCTCCGAATTTTCCATTCTCACTCCTAAAACCCTAACCGTTATTCTTACATCTGCAACAAATACTGGCTGCAAGGTCTGCTGCTAAAATTACACTTTTTCGGCCCGGTTCCAAAGGTCATGAAAATTGTAGTTGACGCTGGTAACGCCAAAGTCCGGCTCCCTGGTGAAGGGTCGCCGTAGATAACGCACCTCGCACTCAAGCGGCTCAGCCCGGTAAGGTTCGGGCGTTTCGGCAATACCCCTGTATGCGTCGCGGTCCTTGAAGTTGGGGTCGAGAGGCACTTCTACCAGAGCCAGTATAAAGTCCTCGGGCTTGTTGAGCGCGGTCAGGATTTCATTTTTAGAAACTGTTACCGTATCGGCCCCTGTAATCCGGCCTTTGACTTCCAGGAATCGTAATAGACCGGTGCCGGGAATAGACGACTCAATATCATAGCCGCATTTCAGGGCGCTCACATCTCGCGGTACATAGCCAAGTTTGCTTTCAGCCGCCATCACGGCTTGCATTGCAAGCAGCTCGACCCGTTTGGTTTCGCGGGCAAATACCCCGGCGGTTTCGTCGCGCTGGCCTTTGAGCCGGGCCAGCAACCCGGCCGGAATCACCAATGCGCCGCCAACCACAACCGGCGGCAAAGGGGACAGGCGGGCTTCCTGGTCGAGTTCTTCCAGCCGTTTGCGACGACGCGCTTCGAGGTCATCAGCCCGTTGAGAGGCTTTGGCTGAATTTAGCCGGGGAGTCCGCCCGGCTCGTTCTTCTTCTTCAATCTCGCGGGCCCGACGGTTCCAGTAGATCACTTCTTTGGTCAGGCGTTCATGGACAGCGGCTTTGGTCTTATTTACCAGGGCAATTTTGCGAGAACTGACTTCCTCAAAGTGTTGGGGGACCAGATTTATAATGGCGTATGTCCTGGCTTCCTGTTCCAAATCTCTCTTCAACCAATCCGCTTCTAAAACAGGAGTAATCTGGCTTCGTTCGTCCGGGGTTAAAGGGCGGTAATTGAGGTAGGGAGCGTACCCGGCCGGGTGGGCTCCGCCTTGTCTGTCAAGCTCGACAAACTGGACCTGCCGGGAAACTGTGTGGCGCTGGCCGGAACGGTCCAGCCGGGCATCTTGAATCGAATGTTCCAGGTAAAAAAGGGCGCGCGGCTCCTCACCAGGGTCGGAAGGGTCTATCAGGACGGCCCCGGCTTTGAGTAAATCCCGGTAGCGTTCCAGTATAAGGTTCTGGGTCGCCTCAAGCAGAGAATGTCCCGGACAGACGAAGGCGGCCGTTGGTTTACCCTGCACATTTATAAGACTTTTTTCAAAGGTAATTCGCTCGTAACGCTGAAGCACCGGGTCAGGGGAATTGAGAGGACGCGGGTGGTTACGAATTACCGCCGGAACGAAAGTAATTTCGTAACGTTTGGGTTCGCGCTCTCGAATGGTACCTCCCAAGTGTTTGAAAGCTTCCAGAAAAAAGGCAGCGATAAAATGTGGTTGAAAGCGGCGCGCTTCTGCGCGTTCCATTTCCTCCCTTACCCGGCGGACGGTTGAGGCGTTCATAGTATTGGGGGCCAGGGCGCGATCTTCGAGCAGTCCGATTAGCTTCTCCCGGTCGAGGGCATTGTCTACCACTTTGTAAAGGCGCGCCCGGACCTCTGGTTTGTCGCCATAGCGAATTGCTTCAACGAGCAGATCACGCAAGGGCCGGTTCTCGAAAGTAACATGACCAAGCACGTCAAATACCTGACCGCCAAGGGCTTCCCGCGCTTCATCCAGCTTTTCGAGCAGCCGGTGAAAGACCTCGCCCTCGCGAGTCCCGCTGGCAATCAGATTCCAGAGGTGGCAAACTTCGGTCTGTCCAATGCGGTGGATGCGGCCAAAGCGCTGCTCAATCCGGTTGGGGTTCCAGGGCAGGTCGTAGTTGACCATGAGGTGGGCGCGTTGCAGGTTGATACCTTCCCCGGCGGCATCGGTCGCCACTAGCACCTGAACCTCTTTTTGCTGAGTAAAGGTATCCTGGGCCTGGCGACGCTGCTCCCGTTGAACCCCGCCATGAATGGCTACTACCGCTTCAGGTTGGCCCAGCAAGGCTCGAATGCGCTCGACCAGGTAATTCAGGGTATCGCGATGCTCAGTAAAAATGACCAGTTTGCGGCGTTCACCTTCTCCGCTGAACATCTCCGCTTCGTTTTGAAGAAGCGAAGATAGTTGCTCCCATTTGCGGTCGGTGCCACTCCGCCGGACTCGGAAAGCCAGGTTTTCCAGGTGAGTGAGGGTAAGGATTTCAGCTTCCAACTCGGCAATAGTGCGGGCAGCGGTAGCTTGGTCTACCACCTGATCTTCGGTCTGTTCGATTTCGGTATCAGGAGCATCATCCAGGTCGTCCAGATCATCACTGGTTAGGGTGGGCAGGGTAGCCCGCAAGTTGAGCCTACCCTGTGAGTTGGTACGCGACTGTTTTTCCTCCTCGACCCTTTTTTCGAGTCTTTCTCGTCTGCGCTGGACTGAGCGATAAATCGCCTCCGGTGAAGAAGCGAGGCGGCGTTGCAAAGTGGTCAGCGCAAATCCAACCGTACCCCGGCGACCCTCGTTTTCGAGCGCTTCTGCCCGGTTGAACTCCTGCTGCACGTAAGCTGTTAGCTGGTTATACAACTGCATTTCGAGCTGGGAAAGGTCATACAACACCGGATAAGCTCTTCTTTCAGGGAAAAGTGGGGTGCCGTCAAATTTTAAGAGTTGTTCCTTAACCAACCTTCTAAAAAGGTCTGAATTATCGCTGGCATGGACACCATCCCGGAAGCGACCTTCAAAGCGGTCTGGGTCGAGCAGCGCCATAAAAAGCTGGAAGTCTTCTTCCTTGCCGTTATGTGGGGTTGCCGTCAGAAGCAAGAAATGGCGTGTGAGACGGTATAATAACTGGCCCAGCCGGTAACGCTGAGTATACTTAACTTCACCTCCAAAAAAAGTAGCTGAAAGTTTGTGGGCTTCGTCGCAGATAATTAAGTCCCAGTCGGTTTGTTCGAGTTTGGCTTGAACATTTTCGTTGCGACTGAGTTTATCCAGGCGGCAAATTGCCAGGGGAGTTTCGGCGAACCAGTTGCCGGTCCGGGCCGATTCAAATTTATCGTTAGTGAGGATATCGAAGGGTAGCTGGAAACGCCGGTTGAGTTCGTCTTGCCACTGCTCAACAAGGCTTCCCGGACATACAATCAGACAACGATTTACATCTCCACGCACCAACAATTCTTTGATAAGTAACCCTGCCATAATAGTTTTTCCGGCCCCAGGGTCGTCAGCCAGCAGGAAATGAAGCGGTTGGCGGGTCAGCATTTCACCATAGACGGCCGTAATTTGGTGGGGAAGTGGTTCTACCATTGAGGTATGTACTGCTAACATCGGGTCGAAAAGGTGAGCAAGATGAATTCTGTAAGCTTCTGAAACAAGGCGGAGCATAGCACCATCAGCTTCAAAACTCCATGCCTTACTTGCTGAAACTATTTCGAGACTTGCTTCCCGCTCCCGGTAAATTAACTCAATGCCAGGTCTTCCAGCTGCATCTTTGTAAGTGAGTTCTATAGCTGGGCCAATCTGCCTTACATCAATGACGGTCACTAAACTATCCGGTAAAATACCCTTGAGAGAATCGCCTTGTTTTATATCTTCGAGCCTTATCATCTTAAACCACTTTAGATTGCATTCATAAAAAATACATGGAATACAAAAATAAAAAACTATCATACTTTGCATCGTCAGGCAAAGAAATTTATGAACACATTTCGGCTAGAAAGAAATTGACGCTTAAATCTGAAACGATGAATTCATAATCGGCACGCAGCATAAGGCGAGTCCGTCTTTCAGTTTGGATTACTTTTGTAAGGAATTACTGCGGATAAAACTTATATAAAAGATTAAACTTTTTTTATTAACATGTCAAGTATTTTCTTTTTGTACGGGCCTAACACAAGAAAATGCTTGACAACTTATTTTATTTTCCTTGAACCGGTATAACTTTCTAATTCATACCGAAGTTGATCGCTCAAATGGTTTGCCTGTGCCTGACTCTCTAACAATTTGAGTAGGGCTTCTGCTCTTGCCTTACTTCGTATTTTTTCTTCAACAATTCGTGAGTCATAGTTCTCTAAGCTGTCTCCATGTATTGGTAATGGCTTTTGATAGAGATGCTCAATCACACGATAAAATCCTTTTTCCGCACCGGGTTCTTTTGGAAGGTTATTATTATTTTGGTTACTATCTAACTCTATTATTGGGATATGTATCTTGTCTTGCTTGACTACCCTTTTGCTGGGTCTTGGATGGTATTTATCTCGTACAAATTGTAGTAAATCTTCTTCGCTGACTTCCCACTCAGTTCGGCGGATATGCATGTTACCCTCGCCCTTTCGGACTGCTTTCAGGCGGCCTGATGCACATGCCTTACGAAGGGTATTCGGATCAACATGCTGGTTATGCAAGGTTTTGAGATAGTTTGTAGCTTCCTGTAAGTTCATGATTTTTAAGTCCAAGATGCGTTATCACTCTGAAGGTTTACGACATTATATTCCTTTGCACGCACTTCGTCTAGAAGTTAATTATCTATTTTATATTTTTTTATTGTATGGTTATATCTTCTGTTACAACCTACAAGTAGCTTTCTACAATTGGATCAACTTACCAGATTTACAAGTCTAACCATAAAAAAAGCCGGACGACAGCCCATCTCTGGACCACCGCCCGGCTATTTCTATTAGGCTTCCGACTGACTGCCACCCTCCCAGGGGTCTTTAGGCACAGACCCTTCCAGTAGATCGAGCATCCGGTGTACGGTGCGCTGTACCCGACCCATCACGGTCTTGATGACTTCGCTGCCCTCGCGCTTCGCGGCCCAGCCCGCCACATACGGGAAGGTGTAAGCCGTGGTGTCGATGCCGTAGTAGGAACTTACCACGAATGCAACCGCCTCGGCCACCGTCTCACGCTCGTCACGCGGACTGCCTTCTCGGCCCGCATCGAAGTGATGGCCGAGTTCGTGAGCCAGCGTCTTGACCATCTGGACCTGGGCGGCCTTCTTCACGTAGATGAGCTTCGACCCCGGCAGGTAGTAGCCGTTGTAGGCCGGATCTTTTTCGGCCTCGCCCATCAGGTCGTAGTGGGTGACCTTGAGACCTTCGTGCTCGGCCAGGTTGTCCAGCCGCCGGTAGAGTTCGGCACCTTCCTCGCCCTGAAGTTGTCCGGGTGCAATACTCGGCAACTCCTCACCTTCGGTCTGACTGATATCGAAGACACTTACGGTCTTGAACGTAATGCCTTTGAAGACTTCTTCGGTCCCGGTAGCCTTATCTTCGATGATCCGTTCGAAAGGCTGAGGAGCCAGGATGTTGATGCCCTTCGAGCCTTTGACAACCTGGCGTTTCAGGCTCTGCCAGGTCCGGTACCCGGCCACGCGGGTCGCGTTCGGAAACTGCAGCAGGATGAGGACCTGGTTGTTCAGGCTGTAGGTGTGGAAGCGGCTCGCAACCTTGAGCCAGCGTTTGAAGTCGTCGCTGCTCTGGATACCCGTGACGCCCTGCTCCAATTGCTGCATCAGTCCGGCGATGCGGTCCTGGCGTTCCTGCTGCCAGTCCTGGGCCTGGTTCTTCTGGCTGCTTTTGCCACCACCGCGGCTGCAGCTAAACTTGCTATTGGTCTGGTTCTGATTTAAACTGGTCATGGTAGAAACCTCATATTTCTACTACCTGGTTACCTGCTCTAGTCCAGCCGGTAACCTTTTTGTTTTCCGGGGGCCCTGTTGCCCCCTTCAAAAATCCTTAGAACACGAGCCGACAAGCCCCAGACGCCGCAGCGGCTGGCCCTGATAAAAGAGTTTTGGGGTACAGCGCCAAGCGACCCCAAAAACTTTTTCAGGGTCGGAATGCAGCAGGGCGGCGGTTCTCTAGGCCGACATGCAAATGAAGAGGCTTGGGCTTGTGATAAGATGAGAAGAAGGGGGAGAGCCGAAAAAGGAGGTACGGAGGAAAAAGGCGGCGGCGAGCTTTTTTCCTCTGTGGAACCGGCGACGGTGGTCATGCGAGGCTCTGGGAGCTTGACCGCCTGAGACGGTTTCGGTTTTGATTAGTAACGCCTCGTTAGCACTAATTCCTGGCTGGCAATTATTGCGTTACTAATCAATAGCGCAGCTTACTCCATTTAATTCCCAAATAATTCTGCTTCAATTCCGCTCGGGTCATACCTTGCTCGTGACAAAAAGAAAACCCCGCCGAACTATTCCAGCGGGGCGGTTGTGGTTCAAGAGGGTTACTTCTGACCTGGCTCGATTTTGTCCAGGACGAAACAACCGAGGGTACTTCGCTCCCCGCTATCCCAGGCAACGGTGACCTCGTTCTGGTGCCAGCGTTCCTGGGGTATCCGGTCAATTGTCCCGGTAGTTCCAACCGGCAGGCTCGGGTAGTGCTTCTGACTTACAACTACTCGATCTCCAACCTTAAACGGCTTGTCCAGTCTGTTCATAGCTTTTAACCTCTTTCGTCTTAGCTTTAGGGCGGCTCGGTTACCTGCCCTTCAAAAACCGCTAAGCACGGCCCGACAAGTCCTGGGCGGTTCTTTAAGCCCAGCCGCTTTGCGGTCGGAATACAACTGGCCGGTGATTTTTAGACCGGCCGGTTGTATGGAGAGACTTGGGGCTGTGATAAGGTTAAAAGGAAGGGTAGGTAGCAGTGGAATTATTTTGGAAAAGTTTTGGAATTGTTTTGGAAAAGAAATCTCTTGACAAAGCCGTTAAAGAGAAACTTACTCGGAAGTTGGCAGATTATCTTTTAAGGTAGTTTCCATTTTGAGGTGCTTGCTTGGCTTCACCCTATAGCGAGTACAAACGAATTGGTAATGACGGTTAAGTGGTGCTCAGCAGGACAAAATCTTATTTACCCGTATATGATACTAAGCCCGATGGAAAGTTACCGTCTCACTTTTAAGGCTAAGGCTTTCAACTACCCAACCTGTCTCCAGCCAGGCATAAGCATTAACGTGGGTTGTACCGGGAGATTTATCAGTCCACCAGACCGTATATTGCCTGGCCGAAGAGGGCAGAGCATCGTTGATTATTTCCTCAATTTTGGAAAAGGTGAGGCTTACCCGGGTTTTGTCAGGTACTATAGATTCGAACCACAGTTGAAGAGGATAATACTTACCCGGTGAATCCGGACTGGCTTCTTCAACATATTTATACTCGATGAATTTAATCTCCGACCATTTTTTACCGCGGAGTTTCCCAGCGAGAAATCCCGCGCCGGTGATACCGAAGCTGCTGACATCAAAATACTGGGTACTTCCCGCCATTCCACCCCGCGAATCTTTACGAAAATCAGTAGCTTGCAAAACCCCCAGGATAAGAACCCGAACAGGAAATTCATTTTTAGGCCGCAGTTTATTAGCCAGACCAACTGCTTTCATGCGGTAATCGGTTTCTCTGCCCAGACCCCCAATCCAGCGTATCGTAGTGCTATCGTCAGGCTGCACATCGACTGCCGCTTCGATATTTGCAACTGCGGACACCCCCTTACCATGATAAAGGCCAAAGTAGCGGCTCGGCCGGTGGTTGTATGCCCCTTTATCGGCCGGGCAAATATAGGCTCGTTCTCGCTCAACCTCTTCGAAGCTTTTCGCGCAATTTACTACAAGCAGAACTTGGTTATCCCAGGCCAGTTTTTCATCCATGGCTCGCGCTCCTCAATATTTACTCTTCCGGTTGATGTTAAAATATTTATGGGAATATTAAATTTTCGGGTCTTGGTGAAGAATTCAGGTTAAATTATACTTCCTTCTCCGCAATTTTCCCATTACAAGCTGATTTTTTTATGAAATAACTTATTGGGTACGGGCATTATTATTTGGACTAAAATAGTCGGTTAGAAAGTTTAGCTTATTCTAGAGTCTTGTTTTTGCTTGTTGCCTAATTCGAAGAATAACCAAGGATAGGTCCGGTACTTACACTTGAACATAACAGTTAATCCGTTTAGTGTTAATAGTCGTTTCTTGTCCAACTACTCCTCGGACCCAGTTAACAATACGTAATAAGCTTACTTCTTGATTATTATGTCAACTTATATTTATTTACCTTTTTCGCGCCAATTTTCCAAAAATTTCATCACTGCTATAAACTGGTCCGCCCGGATATTCTTGTAGCTGCTAACCCCAAAGCGCCGGTATAGCTCCTGATAAACGCCCTGATAATGGTTCTTACTTTTATTCTGGGTGGTGAGGTATTCAGCATGCCCTTTACCGCCTGACCAACCTCGGCCGTCTGTACCTCGGTAATATTACTCCCTGGTGAGAGTCCTTTTTCAAGGCAGGTCACCCTGGCATCTAAATTCTTGAAGGCTATCACCACGTTGTCCAGACGAGAGTAAAGCCGCCGCTCCTGCACCATCAATTCTTCAGACATTTGGCAATAGTAGGTCCATTTAACGAATTTGTAGTCAAGTGGGAGCTCTGAGTAGCTTTTGGGCGTGTACTGTATGCATGATACATATGATGCTCACTTTGATAAAACCTGGATGTCTACTAACTGATCCAGGTAAAGTCTGCTGCTACGGTATGGGGAAGTAATGAGAGCGCCAGTTAATATGATTTTTCTTCGCACTAGTGCGTTATTGCGATAGTACGATTGTGCGTCACTTTAGCATTTATAACCTGACACAATATTTTGAATGTAATTGATATTCTAGGAAGAAAGGTTACAAGTATAGTGCCGGACAGCATGCATTATCCTTTATCAAGGAGAAACAATTGAGGTTGCCGTGTAAGGTTAAGATAGGTGGTGGGTATATAAGTTTTGACAATCAGGATTAACACAACCTAAATTTTGATTGTAGTACTAACAAGGAATTATTTTGGAAAGAATTTTGCAATCTGGTCCCTGTTACATATCAAGGATAGATCGAAATCTTTATTTTTAACAGGCATGCAACCAGCATCAATTACAAGTTCGTACGCTTCTTTTAACTTCGGTTCCTCATGAATAATATAGAACATGATTTGATTCACCCATTCGGTCGATGTTCGGACGGGCCATCAAAGTGACCTTGAATATCGTCTTTCTGGTCATTCATTCGCAAATGATAATTAACAAAATACTTTGACATTTTTAACCTCCTTCTTTCGCTATTACTATCATTATACTCTCTAGAAGATCTGATAAACCCCCTTGTCGTACCCCAGAGAATTATAAGAACCATTTTCGCTAACCGTTAAACATTCGCGCCGTAGACCGTCTTTAGCATAATTTGAAATTTCTCGGCCAAACCCATAGCATTTTGGAGCCTGTTGTAGACGGGGAAGCTTTTTTTTGCTTTGTACTCACTCATCAGGCCGATCACTATTGTCCTGAGGCAGATGAAACAAACGTATAGCTCGTCTTCCGGCCCAAAAGCATAAGCAGGATTGTTGACTTCTTTATTCCTAGGATTAGTATTTCGCTCTAGGTGGTACGTCATCCTGTTCCTGATCGAGTTGATGAGAAATGGGTAATTGTAAACCGTCCGCATCTCATACAACCGCTTGATCCAGTCCAGCTCCGGCTCAGTACCCTTAAGAGCAGCGATTTTATCTTCCTCACCGTTCATCGCACCTTCGTAAACGCCTATTGCAGAGGCTAGGAGAGCAATCTCGTTTAGGTTTAACCAAATTCCTTGCGATGGTTTTTTAAACATTACTTCGCTCCTTTTAATTTATAACGAATGAATCTAAAAACCTCTGAGCGTACCCCTGAATGGTTGCATTACCCTTATCCTTAGCCTGCATGATGGCGACAACGTGATAAGCACGCATGCCTTGAAGAAAAATCTTGGCCCTAGCATATGTTGAAGTGCCGTTCTCCATCTCCAGTTCACGGCCAGTGGCGGAACCTAGCGTTATCTGCTTTTCGCTTGTTACCTTGCTGGAAGTGACAGCCCCTTGATTGGGTTGTTGTATTTGGAGCGACGTTGCCAGGCCATCACGCAAAGAATCCAACAGTTTAGCACTAGGTGCGGAGGCATATTCTGCTGGCAAATCGAAATAGTTCACCGTAAATCCGTTTGTGACATCCGTAGTCGCCAGGTTAAAACTGTGAACATCAGCCACGGTGCCAGATCCCATTTTACTCGGCGCAACGACCTCGTTAAAGGTACCGGGTATCGTTACTGTAAAACGGCCAGTAGCAGATTTGTAATCCTGCCAGTTGGAAGAGCTTGAAGGGTTCTGGGCCACAGCCGCAACACTGGTTGGGTCACCACAGGCAACAAGGCCAACAAAAAGAGATACGATAAAAATAGATGCCAGTATTTTTGCCAACATTTCTCGCTCCACAATCATTGAATTTCAAATCTGGAATTAAAGTTAATAAATTATAACACGGTCTTGATTATTTAGGCACCATTCCAGGGACGTGCAGATACTTCCTCATAACTCCTTTCGCGGGGAGGTATCTGGTGATATTCAGCGACTTACTTTTTAAAGCCTTATTACCTGGAATGGTCAGGCTTTGCTCTTTCTAGTTTTTATTTTGCCAGTGCCTGCGGCTGGCGTGGCAGATTATCAATACTCTTTTAGAAAAATAATCAGAGTGAGGTTTTATTTCTAAATTACTTTAGTGGGATATATTGTTGAAATAACTGCTCAAAATTTCCGCGTGATATACTCATTTCATTATTCGCCAATTTGAAAGAAAGCAAGGTTCGTAATGGAAGTGCTTCGCCTGGATACCACCCGCCCGCTTGTACGTGAGGAAATTTTAGATTACTTCGAGCTCAATTTGGAAAATTTTACCATCTCCCCTCCCGCTCCTGCTTGGGGTGGACCGCCATATTGGGTTAGCTATATCACCAGCGCGGGCAAGGAATTAGATGTCGTCATCAAAGAGATTTTTAATTTCTTAGTAAACTCCGACCGAATGAAAAGGGTTAAGCTACAAGCTAACGATAGCGCCACGGTTGATGCATTCACGCATTACCATAAAACAGTTATCTATATGGCTATTTATGAAGAGATCGCAGCCCTAATCCGAGCCGGGATATTGTTACAGATAAACCTGGGAACAAAACTGCCCTCGTACGAATTTTCAGTTGCACCATTCGATGGAGACCGTCGGATTGCCGAAAAGGTCCTCCTCACGGAATACGGGGCGCAGTTTGTGAAAAACAGACTGACGACACCCTACTACGCCGAGCAATATTTCGATCAGTTGCGCCAGGTCGCGGAGCCGGATGAAGAATTAAAAGGCTACCTGACGGAGGGTCTTGCATGCCTGCGGGCGAACCTGGAACGCAGTTCGGCCATCATTTTGCGCCTGGCGGCCGAGCATCTTTTGAATGTTCTTATTGATGCCACGGTTGGCTGCATCAAGGATGCCACCAGCAAAGGCCAACTGACCGGTCGGATACGAAAGGCTTATACGAATATCGAAGAGCGGGCAAATGTCATTTTTGATAGGCTGCAAAATGATGCGACGCTAATGCCAAGGGGACTCTCCGGCGCTTTCAGCAAGCAGTTGCGTCTAGCCTTTCATGCCATAAGAGAACTTGGCGGCCAGGCTGCCCACCCTACCGATGGCGTTACAAGGGAAGACGTGCGAAACCATTACATTCTTTTTTCCAGCATCGTTTATAAGACCGTGATGGAAATGGTGAAACACCTTAACTCAGTCCAAACATCTGCGGGTATTTCGGGTAATCCATAATGTGATATAATGCGCAAAAAAGGCTGCCATGCCTGAGCAGTCATTTTCTGTCTCGCCTGTTCCATCGTTATTTGCCCAAACCATTCCACAATCCAAAAATTGCGGCCAAGACAAAGCAACCTAAGATACCAAGTTTTCCGTCATCCCAGGCCGCGGTTACTTCGTTATTGTGCCAGCGTTCCTGCGGAATCCGGTCGCTAGTCCCGGTGGTGCCAACTGGCAGGTCCGGGTGATGTTTCCAGCTTACCACTACGCGGTCGCCTACCCTAAAAGGTTTATCCAGCCTGTTCATCGTGTGTACCTCTTTCTGTTCTACTATGTTCTAATCTGTACCGGGTTACACCTAGGTCTTGCTCTGGGGCCTCCCCTTCGACAAACTTCAAACACTGCCCGACAAGTCCTGGGCCTACTTTTCGCCCAGCCGCTGCGCGGACGGAATCCAACTTGCCGATGGTCCTTTAGACAGGTGGGTTGGATGGAGAGAATTGGACTGTGGTACTATTGAGGTAAGGGGAGAGTAACATTTTTGTTTTTGAGGTTGGTCCTTCTATTGGTTTCTCAGCTTATCTTTACAAAATTTCGTAACGAACAGGTGCTAACGAGCCGGTTGTTCTGCTCCTTTTATTTTCTGCCAGAAACTCTTTTGGGGTATCGGTCAACCAATTTTTTGTCGTTTCTAAATTCTTCATGCTAAATCCTAGTGCGAAATTGTTGTAGTGCGATAATGCGTTAGTGTTAAATAACGATAATGTGAAAGTGTGGAATCGTTCTTATGCTTTTGTGCTACATCGCGTCCCCAAAAATCATTGGTTCCGGTTCATTAACATGCAGCCAAAACTGTTTTGTTATGTAAAGTAGAGTTCGGCAGAAGGTGTAAATAATTCGCTTCTCCTATGAAGACTGCTTACTTTTTTTAGCGCGGAATCGCACACCCCCTGCCCAAGCTCAGTTTGAACTGAGATAAACGAAATCATGAATATGGCGTTTTAGTTTTCCACTATCCACAATATGTGGTGGATAAGTCACGCGTTTTCGCACAGTTGCGAACGCGCAATTATGCTATAATGCATTTATGCGAAGGTGTTTTAGTGCAATATTGCGATAGAGCGATCTCGCGTAAATGCGGTAATGCGAAGCTGCGAAATAACACTAATGCGTTAGTGCGATGAAAGGAGCGCGGATGTGAGTGCCAATATATTAGCCCTCACCATGCAAAAGGGTGGCGTTGCCAAAACTACGACTACCCTCTCTCTGGGAGTAAACCTGGCAGAGCGGGGACATAAAGTTCTCCTGGTGGATCTTGACCCTCAGGCCAATTTAAGTCAGGGTCTTAATATAGACATCGAGAATCTGGAATACAGTATTTACGAAGTGCTTCTCAACCCCGACCACGGCACCGATTTCGCCACTCTTCACACATCTGCCGGAGTTGACATAATACCAAGCACCCTGGCCCTGGCCGGGGCAGAGCTGGAATTGGCTGGAAAGGTTGGCCGGGAGCTACTTTTGCGAAAAGCCCTCAAACAGGCGAAAGAGAAATACGACTATATCCTGCTCGACCCGCCGCCATCCCTGGGCCTCTTCACCCTCAACGCCATGGCGGCCGCTACTTCGGTCGTCGTCCCGCTACAGGTCCACGCTTACGCCTTCAAGGCCATGCCAAAACTAGAGGCGACCATTGACCTTATAAAGGACCTGAACCCGCCTCTTGCCATCGGTGGAATCGTCTGTACCCTTTCGGACAAACGGACCAGCCTGTCTCAGGCCGTCGAGACCCAGATCCGCAGTCGCTACGGCGACCTGGTCTTCCACACCGTCATCCCGTTCAACACCAAGCTGGCCGAAGCCCCGGCCATGGGTGAACCGATCCATACTTACGCCCCCCAGAGCGCCGGGGCGCGCGCCTATGCCGCCCTGGCGGAGGAAGTCGAGGCCCGCTATGCCCACAAGTAAAAACAAGCTGATGGAAAGTCTGGGCAACGTCCCGGCCCAGGCCCCCATCAAGAAAGCCCCTACCACCTATCCCTTATCGACCCAGCGCGATAACGCACCATCGCAAGATGACGAAATCGCAACATCGCACGAAAACACTAACGCACAATCGCAAGAACGCATTATCGCAACAACGCAAAAAAACCCCAGTGTGGCAACTGCGACGTCAGTGGCAACTGCTCCCGCCAAAGACGAACCGAAAAGGGTCAGTCGTGGTTACAAGCTGCGCGAGGACCTGATAAAGTCCCTCAAACGGATTGCCCTGGAAGAGGACCGCTTACTCTACGAAGTGATGGAAGAAGCAATGGTAGAATACCTGGAGCGCAAGAAAGCAGGGTAGAAGAGGTGAGCGATAGCCCGATCATCCGCCGCCTGCTCGACGCTTCGGCGGAAATAAGCCAGCAGGAAGAACCCGAAAGTCTCGACTTTATTCATTCGGTCCTGGCCCAGGTAGGGATGCCCCGTAAAAACATCGAGGAGCGTTTTTTCGAGCGCTCCAGTGGTCGGGCCGTGATGCGCCTTGAAGCAGGCTCACTTTTCAGCCAGGGTAAGTTTGTCCAGCAACCGCTGCCCTATGGTACCAAGCCCCGCCTGGTGATGGTCCACATCTCCGGGGAAGCGGTCCGCACCAAACAACCAACCGTTGAGGTAGGTAACTCCGTGCGCGAGTTCCTGATCCGGCTGGGTATCGACACCAGCGGTGGCGCCCACGGCGGCTACACCATGTTCAAGAAACAGATGGAGGCCCTGGCGGCCTGTCGCCTGATTCTGGGCTTCTCCGAGGAGGACCGGGACGTTACCATCAACACCCAGCCGATCCGGCGTTTTGAAGCCTGGCTGCCCCAGCAGCGGGACGGACAGCAAAGCATGTGGCCCGGCGTAATGGAGCTATCCAGCGACTTCTTCGAGAGTCTTCAAGAACACGCCGTACCGCTCGACCATACCGCCCTGGCGGCCCTCAAACACTCTTCGATGGCGCTTGATACCTATACCTGGCTGGCGCACCGGCTGTGCCGCGAGAGAAAGCGCCAGGGGACCAAAGTAAGCTGGTACGCCCTCAAGGAACAGTTCGGCCAGGAGTACAAGGACGTTAAGGCATTCAAACGAGAATTCCTCCAGTCCCTGCGCCAGGTCATCGCGGTTTATCCAGACGCGCAGGTCTTCCAAGTGGACGGAGGGCTTGTCCTGAAGCCTTCTCGCGCCCCTGTCGCCCGCAAAATGATTACTTCCTAGCATGTTGAAGAATGGGGCCGGAATCCAGGGTTCTGGCCCTTTTCTTTACTTCTTGGAAAGAACTGCTTTGTGGAAATTGTCTCCTCACCACACCCTCTCTATACCTGTCCCTGCTGCGGTTATTTGATGTCCGAAGGGTCGCCCGGCTCATACCAGATTTGTAAAATCTGCTTCTGGGAAGATGACGCTGTCCAGCTTCTATATTTAAGGCGGAACGGGGCAAACCCGCTTTCCCTGATCCAGGCCCAGGAAAACTTTGTCCTCTTCGGGGCCAGTGAAGAGCGCATGCTAAAGCACACCCGCGCACCCCTTCCCGGTGATAAGCGCGATTCCACTTGGAGACCGGTTGACCCTGCTAGGGACCGGCTGGAATCATCAGGTTTACATAAAACTTATATGCAAATTCTATCCGAGAATGTCCGAGAACCCGAAGAGTTATATTACTGGCTCAAAGAGTCGTCTTAGGGCAGAGCAATGCTGGCCCAACGCAGCCTGACCACACTTGCCAGTAATGCTAAATAAACCTTCAGCTTAGCTCGATTCTATCACTTATACACATAGGTGGATAACTTTTTGTGGATAAGTGTGGTTTTCCACAAAAAATTGTGATTCTAACTAGTTATCCACGATGAGAAGCACACCCCTAAAAGCCCTGTTTACACGCGGAATCGCACACCCGCCAAGGCTCAAGTTTACGCGGAATCGCACACCACATGTCCTATAACATGAATCTTATAGATTCATGATTCCGTTATAGCTGCGCCTATTACTGTGGATATTTTTCCATAGAAAAATAAGAAAGAAAGAAGAAGAAAGAAGAAAATAAAAACAGGATAACATTCCCATAACCACCCCATAAAATGGTAGATGTTAACATCAAACCCTAAGATAAACAGGATAAAGGACGGTTTTTATTGCCGATTTGAGCTCAGATTTATGGTGCGATCATGCATTAGTGCCTAATAACACTAAAGTTTAATCGCGTTATCGCACTAACGCATAATCGCATTTGTTGTTTTTAGTTCAAAGATACGCTCGTCCAGGTCGTGCCGCCATCGTTCGTAAGAAAGATCTGCCCCTGCGCGCCCCCTACCCAGCCGTGGGTGGCATCCACAAATTTGACCGGTCCCACCCCTCCGTCACCGGGATTTAGCACCTCCAGAGGTATTGCCATTTTCCAGTTCTGGCCGCCATCGCTGGAGGTCATCAGGGTGTAGCGCGTCGAGGCCAGCCAGAGTTTGCCCGGCCCGCTGGTCGCAAAACTACTGTTATAACCTGAAACGGTTCCTTCCTTAGCACCAATCTCTTGCCAGGTCTTGCCGCCATCACGAGAAAGATATAAATATTTCAGTTGCTGGGCTGTGGCAGGGGTCGAGGCGCACAGGAGCCAGAACTCCTGCGAGTTAGCAGACAGTCTGGCATTTATCCAGTTGTCCTCCTGGCAGGGATTGGTTAAAGTTTGCCAGGATTTTCCGCCATCGTGAGTAACCGCCATGGTAGGAGCGGGCGGCGTTTTATCACTCGGGTCAAAAGCTGTTCCCCATGAGAGCAGCCAGAAATCGTTCGCGGTGGAGGTTAGAAGCTGGGCAGCCGGGCCGGGAATTGTGGGCAACTCCGGCATCTTTTGCCAGGTGTGACCCTTATCGCTTGAAGAAAGCAGCCCATATTTACAGTTGGTTCCATTTGGCGGCTGTGGGCAGGTGCGAGTTACGGCCAGAATTTTACTCCCTGCCGAGGTAAGCTCGATTACATCTTCCGAGAATTTCTCGTCCTGCCAGCTAGCTCCACCGTTATGGGTTGAGAAAAGACCGGGACCAAACAGCCAGCCGTCAGAGGCGCTGACGAAATATATCCCACCCACCTTCTTATGGTTTGAGGTTTCGTCCATAAAATAGGTTGGTTCGGCGCTCACTGGGGTTCTGGCCTGCCAGCTTCGTCCACCGTCGGTGGTCATTTTTACGACCACCTGGCAATAGCCGAAGGGAGTACAGTACGAACCGGCGGCCCAGCCCTGGTTGGAATTAATAAAGCTGAAATCCAGAATCTGCTGAATGACGGGTGGTCGAGCCTGAATGGTTGCAAATGAATTTTCGTCCGTGATTGGTGAAGCCACAATTTGGGCTATTCGCCAGATGCCCCCCTCTTTGACCATTTCAACATAGCGAACATTGTCGCCCGTCAGGGGAATATTCTTATCCGGAATGGGTGTGGCATCAGGTTGCTTTGGAAAAAAGTGAATTGTAATCTGGAATACAAGGTTGCTTTTGGCCGGATTAGACTGGACAGCTTTTAGATCAGTCAGATTTTGAATGCTGGTATCGGTTTGGTGCTCCTGAGTAAATTCTAGCTGGTCGTCAACCCCACGGTTAGGCCGGATCACCAGATTATAAGCTGTGGAATAATCCTGGCTTGCTAACGCCGCATAATAGGTTTTGAGGTTATTGGTGGCTTCATTTTCAGCCTGGTTTGAGCTGACGGGAGCTGGCGAATTTATTTTGTCTACCGCCTGCTCAGGTGTGAGGGTTTTTACCGCCGGACTAACCGCCCCGGTTGGCGGGGTGCCAGAACTGGGGCCGGGCGAAACTTGTGTAGTGGCGGTGGCTGGGGAGGTACTTACTGTAACCGTCACGATAGTTGTTGGGGCGACTGCAGGGGAGGTCGCTGGTAAGTTTGCCAGGCTTGAAGGCGAAGGCGAAGAAAGCGCCGCCAGTTGGGAAGGTACGCTCGAAATAGAGGTAGGCGTAAAATCGCCACAGGCAGCGAGAAACAGCACCGATGTTATGAGCAATAAAACCAAAATCCTGGAGATATTTTTGGGAAGCTGAGACCAGTATTTGACCTTAACTCGCATGTTTTTGAACCTTTCCCGCCGGAGGCCGCTAACCTTTTCAACTGGACACGAGAAAATGGGAACTTTATCTAACAAATAAAAGCCTAAAAAGTGCAGGGAGTTATGCGGAGACTAAAACTGGAAGTGAGACTTCTTCCGGTAAAAACACAATATTTCTCAAGTTTAGCCACAAATAGAAAATGTTTATTTTGGGGTCAAAGCATTTCCGCATTAGAGCGAAAGTCCGTAATCGCATTAGTGCATTAGTGCGTTATCACGTTAGTGCGTAAATAATAAGATGGATTAGATCACTGCCGCGTTGTTTGTCGTGAAACATTAAAAGCACAGGCAGGTATATAGCCAAGCAAATTCACCAGTAACTTTCAAGTTAATAGCGCCATTAAATTGATCAGCCCTTGATGCCATTTTGATTTCAGACGTTTTCGCTGGGCCTGATCTGTTTAACAGGAGCTTACCTTCTTTTGTAATTAGTTTACATAATAAATTCAGCAAAGCTATTGTCCGGGGTAGCGCTCCTTCAATTATAAGCCCATCCTGCATTAGATTTTGGGTTAAACCTGAGCCGGATTTTAACTTTAATGATGGCCTGAAATGAGATCAAACTCACGCGCACTAAAACCTTAACGCAATATCGCACTAACGCACCAGATTTAGTAGATTCTGGTGCTGTTGTTAAAGGTATCGAAACCAGGTTATATAAAATCTTTCGCCATCCTCCTTCTTTTATATTCAGGGGAGGAGGATTTGTCAGTTATTGATAGTCAGTTAAAGTTTGACAGGTGCATACTGAGCGGAACCTTCCTACTGCCTTTCCAGAAAATCAGTAACCAGTTCGCGAGTTACCACTCGCCTTTGGACCGGGGTAGACAGTACCATCGAGGTAGTGAGTGGTCCATAGACCAGTAACCGGTCAATCAAACTTTCCAGATGCTCAATTGATGATGCTCCAACTTTCAGGACAATAGAGTCGTTTCCCAGCACCCGCGAGCATTCCAGCACTTCAGGTATTTGCCCGATACTTTCAAGCGCCTTTGCACTGGTCTGAGAGGGATTGAGACCCATTCGGATGATCGCTGTTACACCTAAACCCACCAGGGCTCGATTGATCTGGGCGTGGTAGCCGGTGATAACTCCGGCTTCTTCCAGCTTGCGGACCCGTTCGCTGACGGCAGGCGCGCTTAAACCCACCCTTTGTCCAAGCTCGCTATAGGAGAGCCGGGCGTCTTCTTGCAGGGCGCAGACGAGCTGCCAGCCTGTTTCATCAAGCAGTCTTTCGATTTCTCCGCTCATATTACTATTCTTCTTTCACTTTTTAAGTTTCACCTGACAAATACTTTGCCTTTCCCCTGTATTCTCGCTTATTAAACCTGTATATTCAACCCTGATCATCCACCATTATTATTATGGAATTGCTTCGCCTACCAACATCCATCCGTAAAGGCGAGTGGGTAAGGTTATAACTAACCGGTAAGTAAAAGGAAAAGCTTCAGCATGTTCATATTAAAACTTCTGCTCACACCTCTTTTGATCGTGCTGATCAGTCTGGCCGACCGGCGCTGGGGAACTAAAGTCGGTGGTGTGCTCATAGGGCTGCCTCTTACCTCGGCTCCGGTCAGCCTGTTTGTCAGCTTTGATCTGGGAACAACTTTCGCTTCCCATATGGCCTCAGGCGTCATGCTGGGTCTTATTTCACAGGCCCTTTTTTGTGTGACTTACGCCTGGCTTTCTTACCGGCTCAACTGGCTGGGAAGTTGGTTGCTCGGCTGGGCCGCCTTCGGTTGTTCAACTTTCGTTTTCGAACAGATCTCGGTGCCCCTCCCGGTTATCTTTATCGGTATTATGGTTTGCCTCGTGCTGGCTCTAATGGTGTGGCCTCAGTCAGTCGAGGAGGAAGTTACACCCCAGGCTCCAGCCTGGGCTTTGCCAGGTCGGATGGTAGCGGCCACCGGTATGGTGCTGTTTCTGACCAGCACCGCCAGTCTGCTTGGCCCTCAACTGAGTGGACTACTCTCGCCTCTACCCATATTCGCCACGGTTTTCGCGGTTTTTGCCCACAAACTTCAGGGAGGACGCCCCGCCCGTCAGATTCTACACGGAGTGATTATCAGTTCTTTTGCCTGCGCGGTCTTCTTTTTGATCGTGGCGGAATTCATTGATAAATGGAGCATCCTTGCCACCTACGGCGCAGCCGTAGTATTGGCCCTGCTGACCCAGGCCTTAATGGTCTGGCTGATACGTGGCATCCAGAACACCAAGGCCACAAAACAGCTACCGTTATAAACTCAAAACGAACGAATGGATTGAGTACGGCTTCAGCTTTTGCTGGTTAGCTGTAGCTGGGTAGCCAGCCAGCCGTTTGAAGAACGACCTGGCTTACAACCATGCTGTGACGTATCCATCTACTTACACCGGCCTAACTAAATAAATAAATAAAACGAAAGAGAACCAGGTTAAAATATTGTCTCAGACCCCGCTTCCCTCCGGCGACTTTCCCGGCTCTGGCGCTTCCGAAAGACTTACTGAGTCACCTTCAAATTCCAGGTCTCACGGGCGGTATCCCATCTATCTGCCTCTCATGATTTTTATCAATATTATGTGGGGAGCGGCTTTCCCTATCACCAAACCGGGACTGGTCGATTTCCCACCGGCTACCTTTGCCTTTTTGCGCTTTGTCCTGGCGGCCCTGATACTCGTGCCAATGGTTTTTTTGCTGCGGGGTAGCTGGCATTTCGACCGGCGCACCTGGAAACTGGTAGCCCTTGGCGGCTTTATGGGTTTCAGCATGACCCAGCTTGGGCAGAACTGGGGTCTTGCCCTCAGCACCGCCAGCGATATTTCTATTCTCGCCGCCATCCAGCCCCTAACCATAACCCTGGTGGCGGCCCTCTTCCTGGGAGAGCGCCCGGACCGGACGAGCTGGCTGGGCTTCTTAATCAGCCTGATCGGGATCTGTGTGGTGATTGGTATTAACCCTTTTGAAATCTTTAACGGGGCCGGTACCAACGCTTCTACTTCAAATGATCCTTCTTCCTCCCTCAACCCCTTTGGCCGGATACTGGGGGGAGTAGTATTTCTCGTTGGAACGATTGGCTCAGGGGTCTACAGTGTCGTCAACCGGCGGCTGGTCCAGCATAATGACTCTCTCGAACTGGTCGGCGGCGCGGTCATCTGGGGGATGCTCGGCCTGGCTCCTTTTAGCGGCTTTGAAGTGGCGAGCCGTCTGGGTAGTGGAGGCAGCGGACTCGACTTTAACGGGTGGGTCATCCTCGGGATAGTCTACTCGGCTGTGGGCGTAACGGTTATTGGCTTTCTGGCCTTAACCTGGTCACTCCGCCAGGTTCCGGTAGCCAAAATCGCGGTGCTTTATTATCTTCAGCCGGTTTCGGGCGTGTTACTCTCCTGGCTTTTGGGAGACAGGCTGGATTTGAGTTTTATCATCGGTAGTTTGCTGATCCTGGCGGGAGTTTTTGTGGCCGAACACTGGGGAAAAATTAAAGTATAGCCTCCTTCGGAGGTGGGTTGGATATTGCGCCTAGGGAGTTGGTAAGTTCGAGGGCTTAAATCTTCCTCCGAGTCTCTGATTGACTGTGATCATTTTCGTGACATCACGAAAATGATCGGCAATTGGCATATCGTAGCTTAAATTCCTGTTCGCCCCTTGGCCGCAGACCACCTTCTATCCGTTTCTACTCCTGGCTAATTTACTGGTATTTACCCTGTATCTATCTTATATAAGCGCCTATCGCATTAAAACGAAAGTGCGATACCACACTAATGCACTATCGCACTTTAATCTCAAAATGGATGGCGATTCTAAAACTTAGATTTAACTATAGAAATTTACAAGCTGGTATCAATTTAATGAAGCCATTAAATTGGTCGGCTGATCGGTTAATTGCCATTTATTCCCGGAATGCCTTTGCCCCTGATTTCACCATTTTCGTACCTTCACGAAAATGGTCGGTCGTTCATTTCAATCCACGGCCCATCGTTATCTAAAACAGTCCGGGTTCTCTAAATAAGGTATACCACTTTTGGTAATTGAAAGTTATTCCGTTTTGGGGTCGATACCTTCCGGTTCTTGAGTGGACGGTTCGGCCAGAAGGTCAAACATGCTGGTCTGACCAGCTATTTCCTTCCCGGCGCTTTTCTTTTTCGGTTTCGGCAGAAAATTCTTGCTACTAACCGCTGGCTCGCCGGTCTCCTGCTCGACCAGTTTTCTGGCTCCACCCCCGACCCGCCCGGCGGCCTCGGCGTCCCGTTGTAATTCATCAAACCCCTGGCTATCCCGTTGTTCGTGAAGCCGGGCAGCGGTCGCCTCGCCCAGGGAGATAAGGGCTAATTCTACCCTGGTCATGTGGTCGCGCAGATTAGCGTTTTTCGGCAGGGACTTAAATTGTTTATGTTCGGTAATAGTCAGGTCGAACGTTCCTTCAGAAATAACATTGGTCAGGATCGCAAACTCTTTACCGTCTTTAGCGCCCCGGTAGGTCCATTCATCAGTAAGCCGGTTGCGGTTGGTATCTGCTTCGATCCGCTGGTCAATCCATTTGTCATCATAGCCTTTAGCCTTATATTCGGCCCGTAGTTTACGCTCGTCGTTCGCTCGGTCCTCGGCCTGCTGGAGTTTCTCTTCCCCGGCCTCGGCCAGCCACAATCGAAACGGTTCGGCCTTTGGCGACGCTATGGACTGGACCAGCCTGAGCAGGGTCTGACGGTTTGCTACTTCCGTTTCCCGTAATTTCCCGTCAGCGGCTTTGAGGCGGACCGTTTCCAACTGCTTCAAGGTTTCTTCAAAACCCTCGGCGGCGGCCCTTTTCTTCATGACCCGCCAGTAGACCGGCGGGTTGGCAGAGTCGGTCAGGATTCTTATAACGTCAACGACCGCGTAATACCATCGGTCGTTGATAATTATGCCTCGAAGTGGGTATTGTTGAAATTCCACAAGCTCGTTATTGTTCTGGTTATCTTTTACGTCAGCCATTTTTCTTTCCTGAAACCGTTACATTTTGTAACGGTTTGAAAACCTAATTCTGCGGACTTAATTACTGCTGATTGCGGCATCGCCTTCTGCCGGAGCATATGCTAGTTTATGGTTAGGCGATGCGCGATTGCGAACCCTTCTCGACCACGGTAGATCATTTCCGTGACGTCACGGAAATGATCAGCTGGCCCACTGGTTGCCACCCCCTGTTACTACAGCCAATCCGGGCTTTCTGGATTACTTTCTGGAAATTCTCCCAGGGTTTAACCCCGCAACTTTGATAGTTCGCGGGCGCTCCAATACTTGTTACCAGTCAGGTCAGAGGGACGAATAGCATCAAAAGGTGTTGCTTTCTCGTTCGTAGCCCTAAAACCTGAAGCTCAAAAAGAGCGGATACAGGACCAGGCCCAATTTCCCCAAAGAAAGGGAACTGCCGCGCTATATAAATAAGCTGTAAAACAAAGCTACCTCTAAATTATGCCACAATTTCTCAAAAAATTATATCTGGCAATTTCGCACTTAAATAGCTGAGTAGGAACGCACTAATGCAAAAGTGCGAAAGCACATTAGTGCGTTTGTACCTTTAAATAAATTCCCATTCGTCCAAGCTCTAAAAATTACAACCCCTTTTAAATCCTTCAGCTAAAAGCTTATTTTTAACCTTCAAACATCTATTTTTGCGCCTGTATCCTACCTGGGAACCTTAAAAACTGGCGGCCTGGGTTTTACTTACTGCAAACTGAAAATGATTAAAATCGCCAGGAATTGGATTGACTATTGAAATGTTAGAATTAATGTGCTACATGTATTAGAAAATAGGTTCTATTTTAATAGGACCGCGTGGCGTGGAAGAGGAAAAGAAAAAGGAACAAGCTCATTATGAGCCCAAAATATAAGCCGGTCGCTCTGGTTGACTGTAATAATTTCTACGTTTCCTGTGAAAGGGTTTTCAACCCGGCCTTATTGAATAGGCCGGTACTGGTGCTATCCAATAATGACGGTTGTGTGGTGGCGGCCTCCGATGAAGCCAAACAACTGGGAATTGAGCGGGGAGTGCCAGTTTTTGAAATACGCGACCTGATAAAGAAGCACGGGGTAGAGGTCTGGTCCTCGAACTATACTCTATATGGCTCTATGAGCCACCGAGTCATGTCCACCCTTGAAGAGATGGTCCCGGAAATCGAACGCTACTCGATAGACGAAGCCTTTTGCTGGCTGCCGGGCTTCGATCCGGCCAAGTTGGATAAGCAAGCCGTCAAGATAAGGAAAACGGTCGGCCAGTACACCGGCATTCCGGTAAGCGTCGGGGTCAGCCTGACCAAAACGCTGGCAAAAGTCGCCAATCGCCAGGCCAAAAAGAATCCCGAGTTCAAAGACGCTGGTGTTTGTAACCTCACAACTTTTTCCCAGCCAGAGATTGATCAACTTCTTTCGGAGGTGAAAGTGAGCGACATCTGGGGTATCGGCCGCCGGCGGGCCGAGTTCTTGCAGCAGCACGGCGTCTTTACGGCTTACGAATTCAAAGAAATGCCTGACCGCTGGTTGCAAAAGAACCTGACTATAACGGGGCTGCGCACAGCCTGGGAGCTGCGCGGGATTCCCTGTATAAAACCGGAATTTTCACCACCGGCCAAGAAGAGCATAATCACCTCGCGGGGTTTTGGCCGCCCGATTGAAAGTCTTGAGGAGTTGACCGAAGCGGTAACGGCCTACGTCTCACGGCTCGCAGAAAAGCTACGCCGCCAGCATTCGGTCGCCTCCAGAATGGAGATTTTTATCCATACCAGCCATTTTGCCAGGCAGGGTGAGCGGTACGCCAACGCGGCCAGGTTGCGGCTGCCCCAACCCACCTCTTATACGCCTGAACTGGTCAAACATGCCCGGCGCGCCCTTGAATTAATCTACCGGCCTGGTTTCCAGTACCAGAAGGCGGGGGTGATGGTAATGGACCTGGTGCCGGAAAGCGCTCGCCAGCTAAACCTCTGGGGAGAAGGCGAAGGCGGCCCGGAAACTATCGAACGCAACCGTCAGCTTATGGTCGCGGTGGACGGCCTTAACATGCAGATGGGCCAGAGTACCGTTCGGTTGGGCCCGGTCGGCACCAAACAGACCTGGGGCATGCGCCGGGAGAAACTATCCAACCGGTATACCACGCGCTGGGATGAGCTTTTAGAAGTTTCCTAATAATTTCTCTAGTATAGATAGGAAAAGTTATAATACAAAAATACTTCAGGGAACATAATGATATAGGTTTACATAAGTGTTAATTTTTGTCTCTATGGCAATACATCATAAATCACTAAATTTTATAATAGAGCTTTTAATCAAACAAAGGAAAATAATATCAATGAATATAACCGTTAAAATGTTAGTTCCTATCCCCGCCCGTCGTTTAGTAGGTAATTCTGAATTAACTTTTCATCAATGGTTACCATTAGAAGTGACGGATGTAATTTTTATAACAGAAAATGATGTAAGAATAAAACTTTCTTTTGATTTAGATTGTGCGCCATATGCAAAGCGTATAATGGATTTTTCTATACAGGGCTTGCCAGTTGCAGGAATTGACCAGATGTATAATATTGCTGTAAACAAGATTAATATTGAGCTTGAATTCACGAATTTCAGCGATGAACTTGCCGATTTGATTATGAGACTTGGTCCTGGGATGGTCTCTGGTCTTGATGATCATTTAATTGCAGACCATTTAGAATTAACAAAACGAATTTATAATTTAGTAGTTGCAAAAGTAAATAGACTTATTGCTTATTTTCGTAATGAAAAGGGTCACTTTTGGTTAGAAGAATATCCCACTACATATGAACGTTTAGGGGAATTCTTAGAAATATGGAAAACAAAAGTAAAAATAGGTAGTTTTGGTTGGTTTAACTGGCACTCTTTCCAAGGCTCTTATCAGATACAATTTACACCTTCAGTTACTGATCGTTGGGCGACAAAAGAAGAATGGGAAAAGGTTAAAAACTTCGTAAGTTCTGCAGCAAGACCTCCTTTAGTCCTCGAATTACTCTCGAATGCTGAGGCCCTTGCTGCAGAAAAGCATAGGCGAAGTGCTTTAATAGAAGCTACTAGCGCATTAGAAGTAGCAATCAATGAATTTCGAAGAAGTGTTAAAGCTAAGGGATTATTTAGCTCAATTATGGCCGAAAGAATGGGTATAGAGAACTTAAGTAAGCAGATTGAACATATGGGTGTTAGTGGCAGTATAAACTTCCTTTTCCCTGTAATTTTTTCAGAAGAACAATTATCTAAAGAAATCTTAAAAGCTTGTCAAGAAGCAATAGAACAACGAAATAACGTAGTACATGCAGGCAGCCGGAATGTTGATCAAGAAAAACTATTACATTATTTAGTAAATATAAGAAAGTTATGTGAAATTCTAAATAGCTATCAATAGTCCTCAGAGTAATAACGCTATCATTGTTTATCAGTTGAGATGTTCGGAGCCCTGGCAAGCGTTTCGTAGAGGTGCGAAGCAAAGTAAACTTTTATAGATCAAATGCTGCTTATAGAGCATCTCTTGCCCCGCAGGCACGCAGGGGTGGGGTGAAGACTATAAAAGTTTAGGACGCTTTGACTTAGCACACTATTGCGAAATAGCTTTATCGCACTAATGCTAAAGTGCGAAAACATTACCAAATCTCTTAAGGAATTAATAGTTTGTATTTCCCTGTCCTTTATGGAAGACGCTCTAACCTGGTCCTATCATCCACAAACATGGTTGTTAATTGTGGATGTGTAGGTAGGTAATTGTCAGTTTTCCAAGTAAGGCAAATAGGACCTGGGTTTGTATCATAGCTGCTAACAAATGAAAAGCCAGGCTTTTGGTGGAGTTCTAGAAAGAGCTTAGAACCAAAACTCCATACCAATTTATGCTAAAATATTTATCAAAAGTTAAACTTTACATAAATCAGGAGCAATAAGGAAAAGAGTAATTTTCCTTGCCTTGCCTTTCTTTTCCAAAGAACAATTTTCCAAAAGGAGGGTTTTCCTGCTTTTAAGGCGCCAATTAAAAGAACTTTACAAAAAGCAGCGCTAGTTCGATGAATTCTGACCTGAGATAGATACTAACTCTAATTCGGAATTAATATGACAGATCAATTAATTACAACTTCAAACGATTATAACCAGTTTGTGAGTCAGCTCCGCTCGGAGATCCAATCTTCTCGTACCAGGGCTGCTCTGGCCGTAAACAGCGAATTGATTCATCACTACTGGCGGATTGGTAAAGAAATTAGCCAGAAGTTTGAACGGCAGGACTGGGGTACTAAAATCATTGATAGGCTTGCCGCCGACCTGAACCAGAAGGGGTATTCTCCCCGCAATTTGCGCTACATGCGGGCCTTTACCGAGGCCTGGCCGGTTGAAGAAATTTTGCAACAAGTCGTTGCAAAATTACCCTGGGGGCACAATGTCCGCTTGCTTGAAAGCTGCAAGGATCCAACAGAGCGCACTTGGTATGCCCGAAAGGCCCTGGAACACGGTTGGAGGCGGGATATTTTAGCCTTACAAATAGAGAATGGTTTGTACCTGCGCCAGGGAAAGGCTGAAACTAACTTTTCAAATACGCTTCCGCCTTCTCAATCAGACCTGGCTCGCCTGCTTCTAAAAGACCCCTATAACTTTGAATTTCTGGATTTAACTGAGGCAGCCCAGGAGCGCGATGTTCAACAGGGGTTGTTAGAGCATATCCGGGAATTCTTGATTGAAATGGGAAGCGGGTTTGCTTTCTTAGGCAGTAATTATCATCTGGAAGTGGCCGGGAAAGATTATTACCTGGACCTGTTGTTTTACCACGTCAAACTCCACTGCTATATAGTTATAGAACTCAAAGCAACCGAATTCCGGCCGGAATACGTGGGTAAGATGAATTTTTACCTGGCTGAGGTTGACTCGGAGGTAAAGGACCCCGAGGATAAACCCAATATCCTATGCAAAGATAGGAATAAAGTTGAGGCGGAATATGCTTTGCGAGGTGTCTCTACCTCTATCGGAATAGCCGCGTTTGATCTTACAAAAGCCCTTCCCGAACAGCTTAAAGGCAGCTTACCTACAATTGAGGAGTTGGAGGCTGAGCTTGAAAGTACACCATCAGAAGGGCCGCAGAACTAAGTGGAGTACATCCATTTTAGGGGACCATTTCAAAGCTAACTCCTCAGGTTGTAGCTGTAAGGGTTGCCTCAAATTTTTTACTTCTAATTTCTCCTCTTGTTTAAGTTTTCCATAGGTTGCCTGAATGCACCAGTTATTTGATTAATTGTGACGTTGAAGACCCTCTCATGGTTTAACCGCTATCCTAACCGGCAACAAGCTCGAAATAAAAGACGGAAGGAAAGGATCTCAGAGAATTATTATAAATAGCCTTACTCGACCGGTTGAGAGGTTCCAAACCGTCGGGTAAAGGGGTGACATTACTGCCACCCCCTCCCCTAAGAACGGTACGTGCCTCTTTCAAGGCATACCGCTCAAGCCTTTCGAAGGCTCTTTATCAGAACCCGGTTTCACTACCGTTAAATCAGGGCGGTTATGTAGCTGAGTATGGCAGGTAGGATGTAGAAGCACTCGGTTCTCACGCAGGTTTGTGCCACCGTAGACTTTCCAAATAATATGATGGCTATGCCACCCCGTTAGTTTGGTAATCTTCTGGTCGCACATCGGGCAGAGACCTTTTTGCTCCTTCCAGAGTCGAATTAGCTCTCGTTTCCCCTTTAGTTCACCCTCCATCTTCACGTCCAGGCGTTTCTCGAAGTAAGGTTCACAGCGGGGGTCGTAGGGGTTGGCTCCACTCTGGATTTTAATATGCCGTTTTATTGGCACTTTGTCCGCCAGGACTAATTGGATATTTCGCGGTTGTCCCTGGCTGTCAGGCAATTGTCCGAAAAATATCCAATCCCGGCCCTTCACCTGTTGAAAATATTTAGCTTTTCTCCAGCTTGCACTTTTCTTTGAGTGTCTAAACCTGGCCCACTTCAGCAACATAAATAAAATCTCGTGATCGACATAAGCAAAGGTTTTTCTGCTCACTATGTGCCGGTGGTAGTTGGCCCAACCCCGGATTTGCGGATTAAGTTTAGCTACCAGTTTCCCCGACCCGGTATGCAAATTAGCCTTGATGACCTCTCGGACTTTTGCCAGAAAATTACTGATGTTCTTTTTGGCCGGTTTTATGAGAAGTTTGCCGTCGTACTTGCGTACATTCTGTCCTAGAAAGTCGAATCCATCCTCTATGTGAGTTATCCTGGTTTTCTCTTGAGATAATTCCAGACTGCGCTCCGCCAGAAATTGCTTAACCAGCGGAATAACTTCATCTTGCAGTAGCTCTTTTGAACTTCCCGTTACGATGAAGTCGTCGGCGTATCTCACCAGATTAACTTTTGCTCTCTGGCCTTTAGGCGTGTTTTTGGGATATTTCTCCTTCAACTGCTTTTCAAGGCCATCCAGCACTAAGTTGGCAATCACAGGCGAAGCAATACCGCCCTGTGGTGTACCTTCTTCAGTTGGATAGAGGACGTGCTTGTCGATGAATCCAGCTTTGAGCCACTTTTTGAGGATAGCCTTATCCATCGGGATGTTAGCTAAAACCCACTCGTGGCTTATTCGGTCAAAGCAACTTTTTATGTCCGCTTCAAGTACCCACTCGGCACAGTTGGAATGGCTTAGCACATTGAAACACTGCTCAATTGCATCGGCACAACTCCGTTCTCTTCGGAACCCGTAAGAGTTGAGGTCTGCCGTTACTTCAGCCACCGGGTCGAGGGCAAGTAAATGGAGGGCTTGCATAGCTCTACACCACATGCTGGGTATCCCAAGTGGACGCTTTTTGCCGTTGCTTTTCGGAATATATACTCGTCGGAGAGGTAGCGCCCGGTAGTCCCGCCCTTTTAAGAGTTGGACTGCTCGCGCTTTCTTTGCAGCAGTATTCCAGATTACCCGGTCTACTCCTGGCGTGTTCTTACCCTGGTTTTCGGTCACTCGTCTAACAGCCACAACTTTGGCACTAAACGAATGAGTCAGCAGACGTTGCAAGGCTTTAACCTTACCCCATCTGCCAGCCTGTGTTGCCTTCACAATACGCGCTTGAAGCCGACGCACTTCCCCATTGACCTTCTGCCAATCTATGGCATACCAGTCAAGACCATTATCTTGCGATTGGTCGTGGGGATTGTGGGTGGTCGCACCAGCCGAAGTTACAACGGCCGTCATCTGCCTTACCTCCTTGGTCGGTTGGTCAAACTCTCTTGTGTTGAAAGACCCGGTGGAAGTCTGCCCGCTTTCGCGTGAGCTAATATTTCAAGCCCTATCCGTCCTATTACTGGGCGGCTTTCGCTTTCTCCACCATCCTTTACCCGCTCTCCCGTAGGCTTCTCTTGCGAGTTGCTTTCCTCATATATTGGACGTTGTTGGCGAATTGGATAATCGCCTTAGATTTTTAGGTTTAAGCAACAAGGGCCAGTGCACCGAAAGCTGACGGACGGGTTCGACCCGATGAAATTTCTTTTAGTTTTGGGTCTTCTCCCTCCCAAAGCCAATTCACTGTGACCTTACCCCGGAAAAGTGGAGAAAAGGAAGAGCCGAGATGCGCCTTGCGCGCAAAGTGGACGTTGTTGGCGAATTGCCGTTACCCCACCTTACTGAATTACCGGTTAAGCGGTTAAAGCCAATGCCCCAAATGCTGAAGGTCGAGTTCGCAATTTAGGCTGTCCCAGTGTGGCAAGGCTTGAATCTTCAGAGTTAGAATCACAAAGCCACTGAATTATTCGCACCAAATTCATTGCCGCTCCAGTTGCAAAATGCTGTAAACTGGTCTTTTCAAGACCAATATAACGGCTTCTCCGCAGACCTAATACGTTCACGCCCTGAGACATTGTGCTTTCTACCCCGGCTCTTAATGAATAGCTTTCCTTGAATTCTTCTCCTTGCTGGTGAAGTCGAATTATCTGTAACGCCTGATGCTGCTCTTTTGGTCGCAAGGTCAAAGCCCGCTGTTTACCGACCGAACGAGTACATAAAAGGCGGCTCTCACATTTGGCACAGTCAGCCCTGGCAAATCTTACATGCACCACCGGTTTATCCCGGTAATCTTTGCCTTCTTTCCAGTCCTTGGCTGTTTTTCCCATCGGACATTTCATTGTATGGTTTTGCCAATCGATCTCAAAATTAGCTGCCCCAAATCCGTTCTTTTCGGCGGCCTGCCAACCGTTATCCGGTCGCATTGGTCCAACCAGTTCAAAATCGTATTTCTGTTTGGTTGTAAGAAGTAAATCAATATTAGTGTAGCCCATATCTACCAGATGCTGGGAGGGCTTCAATCCTTTCGCTATCAAGGATTGTTGAATTTGGTCGGTACTGCTTACATCCGGCACCTGGGCCTGGGTTGTCAGTAAATTAGTAATCAGGTGAGGCTGCCCCTCTTCACAACTCTCGCTTAAATGCACTTTGTAACCGGTCCACTTGCTGTCTCTTTTTTCGCTGTAACGAGCTTCGATGTCGTACGGGCTTTCAATCCGTTTGGCCGTTGGAGGCACTTCTTTTATGTCTCTTAAATGAAGTTGTCCTTCTAAGAAATAGTAGTGCTGGATCCACATCTGTCGTAAAATTTCGACTGCTTCAAGCTGGCGAAGGGTGATACCAAGAGGAGTTTGTTTAACCTCATCAAATATTGCCTGCAGAAGTTCGATGCCATCATTTCCAACCACTTCCATATAAGCTGTTCTGGCTTCAACTCCTTTTGGCAATCGGTATTCCTCTACTCGATGAGCATAGCGCTCGAACCATTCGGCCCTGGTATGTTGACGTAACCAGGTAGGTGCGACGGTTGCCAGGGCATTTAGAGCAGCTCGAAGAGTTTCGGCAATTCCTTCAGTTCGGTTAAGTTCTCGCACCGCAGCCACTACATGGGTAGAATCGGTACGTTGTTTTCCAGCGGCTTTCAGTAGACCTCGCTCCTTGAACTTGTTAAGCATTAGTTCAAAAAGCTGATCTTCGGCCTGTCCTTCAACAAGCCGGGAACGAAACTCGCTAAGCACGGAGAAGTCAAAGCCGCTGTCAGTCAGTTCGAGAGCAAGGGCATATTTCCAATCAATCCTGGCCCGCACGGCCGTAGCCGCCTGACGGTCGGTTAAATTCTCGACGAACTGCATAACGGTTACCAGGGCCAACCGCCAGGGAGCCAGGGCATGTTGACCGTGAGAAGGGAACAAAGCAGCAAAATCCTGGTCTTGATAGAAGGTGCCTAACTCGTCCCGCATGGCCATGTAAATACTTCCCTTTGGGAAGGCTGCGCGAGCTACCAAGATGGTTTGTGAGGGAATAGGGTTGAGGGGTTCCGGGTGTAAGGACATAAACAACCTCCTTACCAAGACCATAATTTATTTACAACTTTTTCAATTATAATCAGCAAGTCGAAACCTAGCTACCCTCGAATTCGCCAACAACGTCTATATTGGTAAATACACAAGGAAGAAAACGGGCTTACCATGTTTCGTCTGGATGCCAGAGCACTTTAGGTTCCCCTTCTACGCCGGTAGCCTGATGTCCACGACAGCAACGCCGAGGATTTGCTGTCCAGCTACGTACCTTTTGGTTCAAGCCTATCGGCACCTTTGGCTTGCAAAGCTTGACGACGTTAAATGGAGTTCACATGTGTTAACCATACTGCTCAACCCTGGAACCTATCCGTCCGGTGCTGACAGAAACACTCATTTCTCACGAACTGAGCGCCAGTTTTAGCTGTGGTTCCGTTGTCTCAGGAGCTTTACACCACTGCGTTACCACAGTCGCATATCCTGATAGGGTACTGTTAGTGGAATAACAGGTTTCGTAACATTTGACTGTTGAAACTGCCATCCAAACGACTTCATGTCGCACCTCGGCAGAGCCTCCGGCCCCTAGTGAGCGCCATAGGTGCGAAACAGGGCAAACTTTTATAAGTCGAAGGCCGCGCAGCGGCCCTTGCCCCAAAGGGGTGAAGACCATAAAAGTTTAGGAGGCTTTGCCCGCCGGACTGCCCGCGCAGAAGGCTATTTTAGCCTCAAAAAGGGCAGAAAGGCGTTAACCAGCGTGTTAACACGTAAAGGGAGTGCTTGTTAACACGCGTTGTCCTAATCTAGCAGCGGAAAAAGCGGCTTATCAGGCCAGTCGTCCCCGAAAAATAGCTGGCTTTCGGCAGTTTCATCCTGGGTCAAATCGGTATCCCAGGGGTCGCGGTCTTCCACAACGGCGGTGTAAACCGGAACCAGCTCCCCATCTTCTCCTGTTTTCGTGTAGATATTATTGGTGAAAACCTGTTCCTGAGGGGGTTGGTTGTCAGCTAATCTAGCGTCGTCAGCACGTCCACCTTTAAGTCGGCGGCCGGTTCGGGTTATTGATTGATAAAAACTTAAAGGATGCTCCAAAGGAAGCGGGTTGCTACTGGTAATAAAGAAAAAGTTGGCCGCTAAACCAGACTCTTTAGAAATGGAACCCTTTGCGGGCATTCGCAAAGGGTTCGGCAGACTCCGCCAAAATCACAAAAGCAAAACCGGCTTTCTTTAGAGAAATGATAGCGAGGAGAAGGTTGGGGACGAGGCCAAAGTAATGCCGAAGACCAGTACAAGGTCATACCGAGAAAAGGTAGAGTAGTCTCTTCTATACGCTAGAGGTAAATCCAGGTGAGGAATACCCACTTAATCTGGTAGATAGCTACAGGGCTGATTCCACATATATTGACGGGTAAATAAATATTCTTGACGGGCTAAGGGAGGGTAGGGAACTTGGAAAGTTATTGGGTAAGGCCGCCTATTCGTCCTATCCTGCCGGTGCCTTATCCAGGCAAAAGGCTTAAGGCGGCCCTTCTTAAAGTAGACCCAAGGTTATTTGAGCCGTTTTAACCGTTCCGTTATACTCAGGAGGAGGCTTATTTCCTGCACGTTCAAGGGCTTCCGGCGTTTCTTTACTTTAGCTTCGATGCGGCCTATAATAACGGCTAACTGTTCCAATTCCACTACCAGACCCCCATTTATATTGTTACTTATTTCACCATCTTCAGACTGCATGCTTTTTGTGTTTTTTGTAACAATGTTTGCTGGCTTTTTAGGCTCAATACGGGTACGCAGCTGTTCCCGGGTAAGCCCCTTAGTAACCACTTCATCCACCAGAGACTGCCTGGCGTCAGCATCTGGCTCATTCATCAAAACAGGTATAAAGGAAAGAGAGTCGGGGCGGTTAACCACCATCTGTTTGACATAATCAGGCGCGGTGTGCAGTTCAAGCCGGCTCTGTATCCACCCTTTGCCTTTACCGGTCGCGCTTGAAATATCTTTGACGGTCATATTTAAATTATCGTAAAGATGCCCGATAACGTTCGCCTCGCCGACAGGGGTGAGGTCCTCGCGTGAAAAGTTCTCCGAAGCCATGATCCGGGCCATCTGCTCGTCAGAGAGGTCCATCAGTTTCACCGGTAATTCGGTAAGACCGGCCCGGCGGGCCGCTTCCCGGCGACGGTGGCCGTAGGCAAGCTGATAGCCACCACCGGCAGTGCGGCGAGCCAGGAGAGCGCCATAGAAACCGTTGGTTCGAATAGACTCGGCTAACTCCTCCAGTTTCTCATCCTGCACCGCCGCGTCCTGGTTGTCACGCGCCAGGTGCTGATAGGCGTTATCCTGGAGTTCCTCTATCTTTATCATTTCAACCGGTAATCGCTCGGCTGCTTTTTCCAGCCGGTCGCGCAAGATGCCTTCGTAACCCCAGTTGTCAGTTTCGGGACCGGCCGGTTCGGACCGGTTACTTTTCAGCATCGCCTTGAAATTTTTAGGAGCCATGGCTACTCCTTGCTTGTTTAGTAAGGCCGATGCGTTCGGTAACCTCGTCGGCCAGGGCCTGGTAGTCACCGGCTACCGCGCTGTCCACCGCATAGAGGGGAAGCGGTTCCCGGGCGGCGGCTGCTTCGCGGGCCAGGGTACTGCGCCGGATGCCTGTCCGGAAAACCTGGGAAGGCCAGCGTTCCTCGGCTTCTTCCCGGACCGCCTGCATCACCCGGGTCCGGTCGGTCATGGTTAGAAACAGACCCAAAAACTGGTTGTCGAGCCGGTAGAATTTAGCGTTGTCGCGGGCAACGGCAATCAGGGTATCAACCGATTCGAGTGCCCAGGGTCCGTCTACCGGTACCAAAAAGTAATCGCTGGCGGCCAGCACGTTGCTGGCGAGTTTGCCAAGGTTAGGCGGGGAGTCGAGAAAAATCAGGTCGTAGTCGCGGCGGACCTCATCCAGCGCCAGGCGTAACCGCAGGTCACTGGCCTGCATACCGGGCAGGTTCATCTCGACCGCAGCCAGGCCGATGAAAGCCGGAATCAAATCGACCCCGTTATGATTAGTGTGGATGACCGCCTCGGCCGTCGGGCGCTCCTGCAGATACAACTGGGAGACGGTTACCGCCAGTTTGTCACGCCGGGCGTCAATGCCAAACTGGAGAGACAAATGGCCCTGGGGATCATTATCTATAGCCAAGACCCGCTGGCCGCGTTCGGCAAAAACCGTTGCCAGACTGGCGACCGTGGTGGTTTTAGTAGCGCCGCCTTTTTGATTGCATAACCCGATTACTACTGCTTCTCCCACGTTTCTTCCTCGCCTCAATTAGGATTAAAAGTTTGACGTGAAACAATAATTACCATGCGGTGATTCAAGCATCAAACGCTTTTAAAAGGTGGTTTAGAGTATAACATTAGTTTTGGAACAATTCTAATGTATCTCCCTCAAAATCCTACCCTTATATTATAAATTTGTTTAAGCCAAATACCTCAATTTACTGATCTTACTTCTGGATAAGGTGGCTGCAGTCCAAACAATATTAATCCACCCCGGAACGGCGCATCTAAATGAATTGTAATCTCCTGGCGTCGTAAAGCAGTTCTCCGGTGCGGCCTTGCGTTCCAAAGGTATTCTTCCGCACGGCAAACTTAACAAAAGCCTTATCCTCGCTGATTGCCAGCGCCACAAGCTGGTTGGAACAGCGCTCAATATCCCCGGAGCCAAGCCCTTCATCCACTTCCGGCGGCTCATACTGCCGGGACTCGCTGCGGCTGACCTGGCTGGTCATAAGGGCCGCAATATTGAGTTCGTTGGCGGCATCACTGACGGCTCTGACATTAAACGCGAGACTCTCATGTTCCGAGGCCCGCCCGCTGCTTTCCGACCGACCCAACCGCTGCAGGTAATCAAGCACTATAAGGTCGTACCCGTGACCCTGTGAAGCGATTAAGGCGTAATGGCGCGCCTTCAGCTCCTGGACAAGTTTTTCCACCGGCCAGCTCGGGCAATGCACGAAGTCTACCCGGCCCGGCCAACCTGCCACCTCCTGGGCGGCCTGGACCAGCAGGGCATGCTCGCGCTCGTTCACCCTCTTTAAGAGTTGAGTAAGCACCGGCACCCCGGTCAGCCGCGAGTAGCGCCGGGCCAGCATCTGGTCCTGGTTTAATTCCACGTGAAAATAGAGCACGTTAAGACCGGCGGCGGCATTGGTATCGGCAATCTGCATGGCGGCAATGGTTTTGCCACCACCGGTCCGCGCCAGAATGGTAGTAAGAGTTGAGGGTAAGAGGCTAAGGACGGGCGGATCGGCCCAGTCCCGGCCATCAAAGGCGCTCCAGCCGAACCGTAGTCCCGGCCTCTTTTCTTTTTGATTCCACCGATCATCCAGGGAGTCTCCTCCTGTCACTTTGAGCTGGTCAGGGTAAGCCAGGCTTTTCTCGTGGGACAGATAGTGAGTGGCCGCAAGGCCGGTCAGGTGGTTGGAAAGTTTTTGGAGCCGCAAAGCGTGTTCTGCTAGCAGTTGGCCGGGTTCAAGCATTCCTTCCTCTCTGTAAGATAGCTGCACCGTCTGGGCGCACTCACCTATAAGCTGGCGGGCCAACCAGTGCTTGAGAACAATCTGAGCGTAGTGGGTAGCATGGACGGGGCTGGCTGTCTCTCGTAACAGCTTTAGTAGATAGGAGGGCCGCACCTGATCCTCGCCATCGCCCAGGACACCCATCGCCTTTAACTCGTTGCGCACGGTAACCAGGTCGGCTGGCGTCTGGTCGGCATAAAGCTGGAGCAGGGTCTGATAAATAGTGGCCCTTTCCTGGCTGAAGAAGTGTTGGGGCTGCAGGACCGGCGCAATCCCGGCAATCGTATCACGATCAATGAGAAGACTGCCCAGGACCGCTTCTTCCGCTTCAACGTTATGCGGTGGTAAAGCCGTGTCAACTACCTGTCCAGATCCGGCCGGATTACCCCCTAAACCGGCCCCAGGTATCATCCTGAGATTATTAAAGCCGGTATTCGCCCCGGCGTTTCCACCAGTAGTGGATCCATTATAGCCTGGTCCAGGAACCCCATTCTTTTTACCACTGGTGGTGGCATTAGCTGTAGGGTTTGAATTAAAGTCTGAATTTGCACTGTTAAAAGGCTGCTGTGGCATCTCGTCTGCCTTACCCTTTCTTTTCGCTGTTTCGGATACTACCGGTTTGAGATTGCGATAATTGCGCGGCGATTGAGCGGAAATGCTGCAAGCGGGTTCGGGCGGTTTCTCTTTCAAACTCGCTGGCTGCTTCCCGTAAATTGCGTTCTTCGATCTCAATTAGTCTCGGCAAATGCTCTGGTTTAACCGACCCGGCCGGGGGAAGCGGAACCGCTACAGCGATGGCAGCGGTTTGCCCCTCCATAGCACCGGTTTGTTCCTGATCTGCCGGCGGTTGCCAGTTGGTTTTTATCAAGTGGATCAGCAAACCTTCCCGGTTGTGGACCGAACGCTGCCGGTCGATATAGTCAAGAGTAGACTTGACATAACTATCAGGATGCCCATTCTGCCGCGCAAGAGCCGCGAGGGCGGCGGCTTCTTTTTGGGACACGCCAGCTTGAATCAGGTCCTGCATAAGGGTGAGCTGCTCCGGTTCCTGGCTTTTTTCAATGGCTGCCGCCGGTTTTGACCCGGTCCGTTTAGCAGGCTGCCGGTTTTGTTGTTTACTGGCCCCAAGAGCAGAGTTAGCTGAACTGGTAGAGGGCTGGCTGTTAAGAAGGTGTTCTTCAAACTCATAGGTAGAAAAAGACACACACACATCCTCTTCGGTTCCGGTTTTCAATTCACTATTTGGGTTAGTAGCTGCCCTGCTAGTATCAGATAGAAATCGGGTATCTGATGCTGTTTTCCCCTCTGGGCCTAACGAGACTGCCATGCCTGGTCTGGTTGTTGTGTGTTGTTTTATTTTTTGCTTGTTTGAATTCTCTATTGTCTCCGGCAAATTTGCGGGGGTAGAGGGACGTAAATTTGCCGGAAGGGAGGGGCGCAAATTTGCGGGGGTAGCTTCTATCCTGGTCTCGGCCAGGGGCGTAAAATTGCGGGGGTAGCGGTCGTTATTCGTTTCTTGTTTTTGAGCGGCCAACCTAACGGCCCTGTCCTGTCCTAAGGGGTCGGTATTAACTGGTTTTTGGACTGCCCCTTCAGCCCTGCTCTTGTCGGCCCGTTCCTGGCTTTGCGGATTTTGGGTGCTCTTAATAGAGGGTTTACCGAACCGGTTAAGCTCGTAGATATTGGTGTCCGAGCGGCCGTTGGCGGCAGTCCGGTGATGGCGGAAAATATAGCCCCGTTTTACCAGGCTGTCGAGCGCCCGGTCCAGGCTGCGGTCGCTAACCCCGGCTCCCCGGTCGAGCTGGGTACCGTCCAGCCGGCGGATGCCGTTAAGGAACTGGCTGCGGCTGATCGCGTCGGCATCCTTGCGGTTTCCTTCTCCGTCGGTATAGCCCCAGGTATGATCAAAGATGTAAAGCATAACCTTCAACTCGGCCTCAGTCAGATCCTGCATCTGGTGCCGGATAAAAATGCGCGGCAGCATCACAAAGTTTGGATTGCCATAGCCTTCAAAAGGCAAGCTGCCGTTGCCGCTACCGTTCTTGCCGCTACTGCCGATACCGCTACTGCTGCTGTCCCCGCTGTTGTCACCGGCCTGATTTTGGGGAATTTCCAATGAATTCAAGGCCATTTTTACGCATAACCTCCCAAAGCCCTTGACGGAGGTGAAATGTCGTGTTATCATGATTCCAGTTGATTACCTGGAAAAAGGTAACAAAAATACCACCCTCTAATCGAGGACCTGTGTATTGTGAAAATCCCGCGTCTCTGGAAAAGTTTAGGGATTTTCAGGACTTATACGAATTTTTCTTAAAAATCACTTGACTTGCCGGTCAGGTGAATTTTTTTGTTCGAAATCCTTCGAACTGCTGTAAACCAAACTGGTTTTTTTGGCTTACAACTGTTTCTTTTCGTTCCTTTTCTATTCTTCTTTGACCAGCCCTGGCGGCTACACCACCACACCAGAAAAAAGAACTTGCTACGTTAGTGGCTGGTTTTAACCATGCCAATAGAGCAGACTGGTTACTGCCCGAGTAGTCCCTGAATAAAAATTGACTTCTGTTCCGGAGAAATCGCCCGGCACGATAGCCGCTGCTGGTACAGGGACTGGTGCCGTCATTACTGCTGCAATGGCTTTTATACTCGCTAACCCTACAGGTCAGTCGTAAAAGCCGAGGGGTCCGTTTAGATAAGCTCTCGCTTTTGGTGCTTCCGCTTCCGCTTACTCTTGCACATTGGCATGATTTTACCGCAGAAATTGGTAAAGTACCAGTACATGAGCAAATGGATTCTCGAAACTCATTTTTTACATGTGGATAACGCTTGTCCCTTTTTGTGACTTGTCCACAATATCTGGAATGCCCGGTGGAATAGACCACCACATGCAGTCCCAGCTCTCCTGGACCAGCCCTAAAGGCATGTAACTGATAAAGAGTTACAGGCGCCTCTGGTGCAACAAACGTTTCGAGTATTGTATCCTGTGTAACCATTGTAACCTATTGAGTCAATCCTGTATAATAAAAGTAATTAAAGAATTGGGTGCGTAGCGTACTGCATGTAATGCGACGGGCACTCCCTACAACTGCAGCAAGCGCAACCGGAGTTGCAAATGCTTTCTCATGGAGCTAAACCTGGCCTGACTAACCTGGTAATAAACAAACAACAGGAAAGTTAGCCAGTTAATAACGAGAAAGGATAAACACTTTCTCCAACCACTAAAACCGAACGGAAGAATGCCAGACATGATCCAAAACGACTCCGAAACACTAACAACGCCTGAAGTTTTGTTGGAACTGGGCATCAGCCGCAAGACCCTCTATAAATGGATGGACCGTGGCATTATCCGTCCCAATAACTTCAATCCTCTTTTCGAGAAACAAAGCAAGCTGCTTTTTCTAAAGTCTGACGTCCAGTCGGTCAAGGAGCAGATGCGCCCGCCTGCTCCCAATACCGCCGCTTCCTGACCTTTCTTCAACGCTACCCACCAGGAAAGGAAGCACCACACGTTCTCTACTTACCCGACTTTATCCTCTTTCTTATTTCTTAGTGACTAACTCTGTTCAACATGTTCAAACTATTTTCGTTCGTCGAATGGCTATGAGTGGAATCATCCCGGTTACACCTTTATGGGGTAAGAACCCATAACCGAGAACCTAACTTAAGACATCAATAGCTCTCTAGTTTTACTTTCTCTCTCTACCCTTCCTTTTGAAAGTCTCTTTTGCTTTTAAATCGTTGTATATTGTTTATCGGGTACAGTACACACCCTGGTTATGGATTCTCTGCCCGCTTTTCCCGACATTTTCCTGCCCTTTTTTGTGTGTACCGGTTGAACCGGGTTAAGTAGCGCGCCAGGTGTCGCACCAGCCGTCGCACCAGCCGTCACACACCATCTCTAGTTTTGCGACGGTCCTTTAATCAGTTTTCTCGCTACTGAGGTCTCCATATATCCTCTAAAACCGTCCTTACGCGGTTTAGCGTTGTTACTCGCAGACGGGCTTTCGAAAGTAAGGTTTTGTAGCTGAGGGCTTTTTCTTCGGTCTCAAAAACACCAACCACGAGTATCTGACCGGCAATTTGCTGGTAGTGTTGAAACCGGGCCTGCCAGAAACTCTGGCTCCCTTTTGGCGGGCAAAGGATAAAAACCACAGCATGCTCGCTGTAGTAAGATTTTAAGGGTTCCTCGTTACCTGGTTGGGAAACCCCGCCAGTTTTATCTACGTTTCCAGGACCGGGGGTGTTACCGGGACCGAAAGTGGGGCCGAGACCAGTGGGACCGGGTTTTGCCGGAAAGCTTTCTTTTAAACCGGTTGCGGAAACTTTGGGAACTTCTCTCGGCCTTGAATAAGCCACATAGTCATTTGTCTTGAAGGCCAGCCCCAGTGTATGCGTTCCTTTAATATCTCCTACCGGCCAGCGTCCGGTGTTATAAAATTCTCGCCAGGTAAGCGCCTGGGCTAACCGGTAATACTGGGGTGTCCTGGACGGTAACGGCCTGACCCGGTTATATGTTTGAGGTTTTTCAAGTTGCCATCCTGCCGAGGTGGCTACAACCCTCTCCAGTTCCAGTTTTAAGCCGGTATGGGCGAGTTGCTCCACACTGAGCTTTCTGCGGAAGTGATTGCCATAGTGATGCTCCAAACCCGCCCAGGCGGCTCCTGGTTTGAGTAAGCTCCAGCCCAGCTCACTCCGTGGCCCAATTTCAGGTAAAACCGGGTACGACCGGATATAGCCAGCCCGGTTTAACATTTGCAGGTCGGACTGGACCCGTCGCAGAGTTTTAGGAAACCCTCTTGTTTGCAACAACTTGCTAATCTGCCGGGTGGTAAGAGACCGGTACTCGGCCAGCATTTTTAAGATCGCCAGCCTGTCGGGTGTGCGCTGGCACCTCGTACTTTCCGAACTACTTTTGAGGGAATAACTTGACATAATATATCTCGCTTCCAATCAAACTAGAGAAAAGGGTCAACTACCAGTATCCAGACATTTGCTGCTCCGCTCTCGCTCCTATCAATTTCGTTTTGGATGCGTTCTGCTCGCACCGAGTTTGTAACCCACAGGGTGGGCTGGGAGGTGCGGCCCAATTTTGTGATTTTATTTTTTAACATCTGCCCCCAGTACTGGCCGTCGATCTCAATATCTATTCTTTGCACTCCGACCAGCTTTGGACCAGGCGCCGCCAGAAAACGAAAGAGTGCGTTTTCAAACTTTTCCGGGGTTGGCTTTGTATGGTCCGGGCCACCATTATTAAAAGTCGCGGCGTGGGAGTTGTTAGCAGGCAGGCCTGGTCCTGGCGCTAACCTGGTCGTTGCTTCCCTTTCATTTTCCTTTTCGGGTAAGATAGCGGTTTGCTGGGGCGGTACAATAGGGCTGATGCCAATAAACGCTCTGGCGTCGGCAACATCGGCCAGCCCGCCAAAAGCCCGGCTTCCGGGGTTTCGTTTTAGCATGGCTGCTTCGCTGTGCAGCTCTCTTTCGTTTTGCCAGCAAACAATTCTTTTCCCAAAGGGTCTCAGTAGCCTCTCAAGGACGATCCGCGTTTCCTGAGCCGTAAGCTGCTGCTTTACCTTAGCGTGGGTTGGTAAGCCAATCATCAGTCGTTTACGCATGGTACTATCAAAGTATTTAACTGCCGCCTGCTCAGTCAGAGTAAAAACTTGCTCTCCCCATTTTCGGCTGGTCTGGACATAATGCCGTTCGATTAGACCGCTTTTTTCAAGGAGGAAAAGTCTTTCCCGGCAGGTCCGTTCGGTAGCTTCGGGCCAGAAAACTATTTGGAGTTGTTTTAAACTGGCAAGGCCATTAGTACCGATCCACTGCATCAGCAGCCGGTCCCGCTCGGTAACAATTGTTAATCTTGTGGCAGAACGCATCATTTGGTTCTATCGCCCCTCTTTCTTTCTCCCTTTTTCTTTCTCCCTTTACATGCTATTGAGGGAGTGTTTTCTGTTGCCTTCTGATCGCCAGCTTAAAGTAATCCCGCCGGTTCTTTTTGACCCGTTTTCCCCGATTCAACACCTTCAACGGCGCTTTCTTTTATGACCGGTGTAACAGGGGCCGGTATAATTTCTCCTTCAACCTTTGTAATTCTCTTTTTGCGTGTCTTTTTTAGCGCTGGCGCTGCTCCCGGCGCCAGCGCTGCCTTTTGTTCTTCCTCCAGTTCCTGCTCTGAAATTGAAACTGGAACTTGCCCAGGTGCCTGCCCTAATGATGCTGGTGGTTCATCCGGGATAGGGTCTGGGGCTGGCATCGCAGCCAGGCTCCTTTTATTACCAGTTACAGATGGAGTGGGCGCTTTTACCTCAAAATCAGCAGCCCCAGTTTTATTGAGAAAGGAACTCTGGACAAATAGCGCTTCTTTTTCCTGATTTTCTGCTAAAGGTTGCGGCTGTAAGGGCGCTGTCTTCTTCTCCGGCATCGGCATCTCGTCATTTTGCTCAAGCTCCTTCTCAAACACTGATTGAGGTTCTCCCACTCCTGCCTCGGTTGGTGGTTGAGCCGTTAGCTCCCTAACATGTCCGGCTGAAACGGTACCGGTAACCCCTGGAAAGCCGGTCGGCGTATTTTCTGGACATGCTTGCGCAGCTTCTTTGGTGTCCTCTTTCTCCGCTTGTTCCTTTTCCCCTATCTCATTTCTTTCAACCTCACCACTTTGGGGATTGGTGGGGGAGGTTTTTGTTTCAACCGGTAAGAACCGCACTGTCAAGAACCTTTTTCTGCCAGAAGGGCCTGGTTTTACCGGCTCAGACTCAGAAGGCTGCCTTGGTGAGACGCCGGTACCGGCGTGTCCTATTTCTTGGACTTCCCCGTCCGAGTTTTTTAATTGTGGTTCGTTATTGTTTGAACCGTTAGTAATACCGGCTGTTTGGCCCTGGTCGGCGGGTGGGGCCTGAAGTTTATCGGGTTGGCTTTTGTCCTTTTGCCCGCTAGCAGGCTGGGAGGTCCGCTTTTGTAGATTCTTCAAACTTCTTAACTGGTCCAGAACCTGGTTTTCCAGCCGGTTAACCGTACCCAACCGCATATCTATAACCTGGGCAAACCAGCGCCGTCCCTGGGCGTCGCTGCTCTCTACCACGGCCAGAAACTGGCTTAGTTCCCGGATTTCCGCCGGGAAAAAGCGGGGTCGCACCCTGGTAGAAGTTAAGCTATTGGCGCTCTGACTACTGGTCCGGCCGCGCCCATGCGAAGTGTTGCGGCTGCTTCTGGTTTCACTGCCACTGTTTCCTCCAAAGACCTCGTACTCCTGTCCCCGGCTGTAACCTGAAGCATTGTTATGGGTGGTTCCCCGGCTTTGCCCCTGACTGTGGGTAACATAGGGTAATTCAAGCTGGCCAAAGGTATCGCTAAAGCGGCGGGCATCTTTCTCACCCACCCCGGCCATCACTATTTTGGTACCGGATACGGCAAAGATCGTATCCAGCAGACTATCATCCTTTATCTGGGTCAGGGTCTGGAGGGCCATCACGTAACCGGCATTGTTGGAGCGCGCCTGGGCCATCCCGTTCGCCACGTTCTCGGTTATAAAGTGGCGGGCCTCGTCTACCGCTGCCATTTTAAAGAGCTGGCGGTTACAGTCGGGGGAAAGGACGGCATAAGTAAATTGAGATAAAACCAGCCGCCCCAGGATCGGGGCCAGCCGGGGTGATTTGGCTACCGGCAGACTCAGGTGAATGAGCCCCGGCTTCTGGAGTAGTTCTTCAATCGTGTAGACCTCCTCCGCTTCGTCAGAATTGGTAACCACCACTTTAGCGGCGCTACCGGTTACCAGGGGGTTGAGCGCGGTTGCCAGGCTGCCCAGGACATCGGTATTCTTATTATCGGCCAGTTGCATTACCCGCTGGAGCTGCGAGGCCAGGCGAAGAGCTTCCTCGTATTGCTCTGGCCCTCGCTGGCCTTCCAGAACCATGTCGTGCAGGTTCAGCACTTTCTTGGGGTCGGTCAGATAATTGAGTAAGTCGGTTAGTTTGGGGTTGTGTTCGTAAGCAATATTGTGGGCGGCGACCAGGGCTGCAAGGGCATCTTTGGCATTGTTGGAGAAATACTGTTTATCGCCACCCAGGTCGGGGATAAGGGCTTCGGCCAGCCGCTCTCCCGCCTGGGTGGGATTCTGCCCGGCAAAGATGTTCAGCTTTATCGAAACGGCCGGGTTCTCCGGGTCAAAGTTATAGTCAAAATAGGCCGGGTCAAAATCATCGCCCTTGCTGTCCCAGAAAATCGCCACCGAATGAGAGCGGCGCATGAAGGTCAGCATGGGCCGGTAGACCGAATAGGTTTTACCCGAACCCTGAGGAGCCACAATAACCAGGTTGGTCCTGAGCATGTTAAGGGTGAGCCAGTAAGGCACCGGCTGGACTTCCCGGTCGAGATAGAAGTAGCCGGGGTCGCTTTCCCACATTCTGGGCAGATAACCGCCCAGGACAAGGCTCGATTGCCAGGCCTTTAGAGGGCTGTCCGGCTCGCTGCCAATTTTAAGGGCCGGGATGCTACCAGCTTCTTCAAGCTGGTTTTCGTCATTAACATTTTCCCCCCTGGTTTTTTTAGCCTTTTCCTTTGGGTTCTTTACCTCCAGGCCCAGCCCCTGATTGGTGCTGGCCTGTTTTGACCACCTGGTTTTGGGAAAGAGGCTGATAATTGTTTTACCTACCCTGATAGCGTTTGGGCTGCCAATGGCCGAGAACGAGAGTACCGCCAGGACAAAAAAGGCCACGAACAGCCCTGGCTCGAACTGGTGGAGAAAATCCCAGCCATGCCAGGGGTAGAGCACAATTCTCTTCGGACTGGCCGAGCTGGCCCAGACCAGCCCGCTACAAAGCCTTTTTGATTGGTCCGCCACACAATCGAGCAGGCTGATGGTTGGTCTGCTATCCGCCGGAGCATGTCTGGTGAAGGTATACAGCCAGCCGGTAGCCAGGTCGAGGCCGCCTGCAAGCGCCAGCAGGAGAGGCCCAGCTACCAATAATAGGCTTCCAATTACTCGCCATGGTGAGGATGCCAGTCGCTTTAGTTCACTGCCAAAGGTAATTCTAACCGGCTCAGGTCGCTCAGGCGCTGTCAGATAGGGGTTATTGGTATTTCTATTTCTTTTACTTTTTTGCTGGCTCATCTGACTTCTCCTTCAACTCCACCCTGCTAACAGGTCACCCTGCCAACAGGCAGTTTATATAGTTACCTCTACCGCATGCTGCTCTTAAAAGGATCAGTAACCTATAACTTTGTTTTTTTTGTTTACATATCCCATTACTTACCTGTGGTTTAGAACTAAGCTAAACCCATTCCAATACATAACAGCAAACCAGGAATTATGGTCTTAATCATTATTAAAAAGGTAAATTATCTTCTAACTCCTCATCACTAATGACTCTTTCCTGGTGCTGTTTGGCAGGGATAGCGGCAGCAACCGGTTCTTCTGCTCCTCCAGAGTTTTCTTTAGCTTTAGTTGGATTAGAAGGAAGCACCACCATATTGAAGGTATCGAGGGCAATTTCAAACCCGGTAGTGGGTATAGTAAATTCCACTCCATCCGAGGTTTTCAGCTTACGCTGGTAGTCGTAAGTTTGTAGCCTCCCGCTAATTGTTATATAGGCCCCATTTACCAGGTTAGCTTTGCTTACCCGTTCCGCCAGGTATCCCCAGGCTACCACGGGAAACCTATCGGCATGTTCTCTCCAGCCAGTCTCTGTACTCGCGTCCTTAATAAATCGGTGGCATGCCAGCAAAAAATAGGCGACTTTAAGACCGTTTTCGCCAGTCCTGAGTCTGGGGCTGCTTATAATTCGCCCGGCCCAGGCTCCGCTATTCAGATCAGCCATACTTTCCAACACTTTCTAATTCCAACAGTTTCCTGCGATGCTGTTATACTTCTTTAGGTCACCCGATACCTTTAAGGTTTGAGCAATATTCCAAACAAATTTAGTAGTCCCTTAGCAGTCACTACCAGACTCAGCGGCAGTAACCACAAAGCGCCTGGGGATGGGGGAACGGTTGGGGCCGGACCCGGTTTAGCACTGGTAGCTTCCTGGGTGATGGTTACCGGTTGGCTAGCCTGAACTGAGTTAGCCATGGTGCCTATTGGGCTTGGGCCTGCTTCAAGGGTAGCGGTTGCCGCAACCGTAGGTTCTGGTGTTGAAGTTGCGGTTGGTAGCGGGGTTGCGGTTGACAGCACCAGCGCCGGGCCTCTTCCACCCGTTCCGGTCGGCGGAGCCGGTATGACCAGGGTTTGCGGAGTTGCCGCTGCTATTTTCTGGGCCTGGGCAACGGCGGTCGCCTGCACCTCTTCCGCTGACCGGGTTGTGGGCGCAACCGGCGCGGTGGTCGGCGGTGGATTTGTCGGCTGCGGTGGTTGGGCCGCTGCCGGTGGCTGGTTGGTTTGCGCCTGAGGCTGAGGCTGAGGCTGGCCCTGATTTTGGTTCTGGTCCTGCGGTTGGCTGTTTCCCTGCGCCGGGACCGGAACGTTAGTTGCAGTCGCAGTCGCGGTTGCCGGTGGTTTTGGCGTTGACGTAGGCGGCACCTGGGTGGCCGTGAGTGGTAAAGGGGTCGCCGTCGGAACAGGTGTGTTTGTTGGGGCGGGAGTAGGGCCTGGCGCAACCGTGCCTGTCGGAGCAGCGGTAGCAGTAGGGGCAGCGGTTGGAGTTACCGGTTGCGAAAAGACGCTCTGGTTGAAGGTCATAAGCTCCAGGGTCGGACCGACATAGTAAAGAGGGTCGAGCTGGTCCGCCGAGATTAGCAGGTAGATAATGCCACGGGTTGACCTAGCCTTCAGACCGTATATCCGGCCAATTTTGGCGGCACCCAGGTTAACCACCAGTTCTTTTCCCTGCCAGGTCTTTCCGTGGTCGGCGCTTTGCCGCGACCAGATATTATCCGCGTCCACCCAGATGTCCCAGACAACCCCGGTCTGAGTATTAACGGCAATAGTCGGCCAGAAGGCCCGGCCGCCACTGTTACTGATATTCGCCGTATGGCTCCACTTGCCGGTAGCCGCATCCCAGCTTGAAATACCGGTTTGCCCCTCTAACCAGCTAACATAAATATCGCCGCTGGTAGGATCGAGTTCGGCCTGGGTCCAGATAGGCCGCGAAAGGTCGTCGCCGGTAATATTTTCATCCTGGGTCCAGCGACCGTCCGCGAGCCGCATCCGGTGATTTATTATGGAAGGGCCGCCTTCTTTAAATACACCGTAGAAGACGTGGGGCAGCCCGGCTTTGTCCACGATGATGTCACTCTCAGCCGGGCGGTAGCCGCTTAGGACACCAAGCTGGACCGGCTTGCTCCAGGTATCGCCCTGGGTACCACTCTCGATAAACATGAGCGGGTCGCCATCTTCGCCGCGTTCCTGGTAGATAATAAAGACCTTTTTCTGCTGGAGCGACACCGCGATATGGGCGGCCAGGGTGTACTTGTCCTTGCCGTAAATTTCCCGGGTCAGGTTGCGGACAGGCGGCACGTTGCCGGAGCCTTTCTGGACCGAGTTATAGTAAAAGTTGTAGGTGCCACTATCGCCCCGGTAGGACCAGACCGCGTGCAGGGTGCCGAACTCGTCAAAGGCACACCCGCCGGTACCGTATCCGTCGTTAAGTTTGGTATAGGTGCCGTTCAGCCAGTTGTTGCCTTCGCTGCCGCTGGCTTCCCCGTTGCCGCCGCTGGCCGCCAGGTATGAGATGGTCGAGTCGAGCGTGTTGACGCACAGGCCCGGCATGTCAGCGACATAGGGTAGCAGAATCTGGGGAGGAGCCCAGACCGGCCCCAGGGCAGGGGTTGCGGCGCTGGTCTGATTGAAACCGAGTCCTGTTACCAGACTGCCACTAAGAGCCAGAAGAGTCATAATTTTTAGGGCGCGAGCCAGCGGTTTTGAGGGTTTCATTTTTTATTTTCCTGAGTGTTTGATTAGAAATCGGTTGCGCCGTTTGCCTGGTTCTGGGCCATTACGGAGTAAATATCCTCACGGGAGGCGTACAGCTTTGCCAACTTCTGGTCTATTTCTTCCAGCTCTTTAGCCGTTGAGGTCAGACGCCGCTGTTGTTCCTGAACCAGGGCGGGCAGCATCAGTTCCAGGATGTCGTCCGGGTCGGCTCCTTTAAGGTACTCAATCGTCTGGTCGGTAACCGGCTGGGCGGGGGTGGGCCGCCGGACCTCCTTTTTAGGAACAGGCCTGGCCGAACTATTGGCACCCGCTTGGGTATTATCCTTATCCGGGCGAGTGCGTGAGCGGAAAATGTTTAACATGCTGGTTCTCCCTTATTTTTTGCCTGTTTTTGGCTTTGCCGGTTGCTTCGCCCGGTTTATTTGTTTAGTTGGCCTGTTTTTAGGCGCAACTTCGATGCCGAGCAGCGCGTAAATTTTGAAACGAAACTTCCAGAAAGCCGCCAGGGCCGCTATTCCGGCGACCGCCAGAAGAATTGAACCGAGCAGGTCAGTCCCGCTTTTCGATGGCTGGCTAACCGGCTGGTCTGTCGCCCTTGTAGCGCTTGGCGCGCTGGCCTGGGTGGCCCGGGCGGTTGGTGTCGAAGCCGCTGCGCTAGGTAGGGGGTTAGTCACCGGCGGAGGGCTTGTCACAACCGCCGTTACTACTGCCCCTACAACATCTGTTGTAGGGGCGGCCTGGGTGGTAGCGGGTGCCAGGGCCGGGTTCTTAGCGACCGGTGTAATCGTGAGGGGAGCCTCGACTTCGCCGGGACGGGGTGACGCGGCCGGAGGCGGCGGAAAGGTAGGAGTTGGTTCGCCCCTGGCTTCGGCGGTTCTCGTCGCCGCCAGGGCGGTCGCCACGAAGTCCTGACCGGGCATCACGCTAACCCTTGGATTTAGCATGCCGCCAACCGGGTCGCGCTGGTACTGCGGCAGCTCCCCATCACTAGAAAGGTCGTTATAAATGAGACCGTCGCTGCCCGAAAGGACGAATTTCTGGGTCTCGGTGACACCGCCGGTAGAAATGCCGGGATAGCCCCGGTACTGGTTCTGGTCGTCCGGCAAAAAATAAGCGTTGGTTGGCTTCGTGTGGTTGGTCGGGGTAAACTTTACCCGGTAGCCGGAGAAGGGCCATTTACTGTTATCGAAAGCCATCACCCCGTTTTTGTCGGTCTCGCCCCTGGCGATAATCCCGTAAGGCTGACCCATTGGCATACCCCAGTCGTAGGAAAGCACCTCGGCCTCAACACCTTCGAGTGGTTCGCCTAACGAGGTCCGCAATATAATGGTCAGGACAGTTTGATTTTGAGCCTGGACCGGTTGCTTCCCGGCCAGAAGGGTTATTACCAGTAGAAACAGGGTGACTGACTTTAAGAGAAACTTGTTCATTCCTCGTGTCCTTTTCCATTCCGGGTTATTACACTACCGTTATAGCTTTTGGTCCGTACTTAGCAGCCAGCACTATCTCTTGAGATAGGGGACCGGGTTAACCCAGGCTCCATTTACGTGGATCTCATAGTGCAGGTGTTCGCCGGTGGAATAGCCGGTGCTGCCTTCGGTCCCCAGCGGTTGGCCCCAGGCGACGTGCTGACCGGCGCTGACTACCACCCGGCTCAGGTGCGGGTAAATTACCAGGAAAGGCCCGCTTTCAACATAAGCCCGGATGCCGAACCCGTCATTTTGGAACCCGGCGTAAGTGCAGGTGCCATCAATAGTGGAATAAACCGTTTTGTCGCCCATGCTCACCATGTCGTAGCCCCGGTGAAACCAGGGTTTGGCTCCGCCGGTAGCATCGGCGCAAGCCTGGTCGCGAAACTCTGGAAAGTCTGTGCAGCCAAAAGGCTGAGTCACTACATAACCGCTCCGGAAGGGTGAGCCGTGCGGACCATATCCGGCAGGCACCGGGGTATAGCGCGGGTCAGGCGTCGGCCAACGGTCCACCGGAGTCGGGCAGGCCGTCGGGGTCGGCAAGAAGCCGATACCCGATGTATTAGTCGGCAGGGGCGTCTCGTTTGCCGCCGGAGTGTTTACCGGTTCGGCGGGCAGCGTAATCATCACCGGCGTGGGTGTCACAAAGCAGGGAGCCGGAATAGGCGTAGGGGTCCAGAAGGCGATCTCTCCGGTCGGCGGAATTTGTGAGTTAGCCTGCTCGGAAGGCGTCCCACCGCCCCACAGCCAGCCCAGAATGCCGCCAACAGCGGCCAGAATGACTACCACGATTAAGACCACCAGGGCGAGGGTGCCGATTATCGGCAGGCTGGCACCGCCCAGGCTGGCTATAATGATGCGCTCGACCTCCCTGTTCTTACGCGGCATCGTAAGCCTCTATTAGTTCATCGCTAAACTCATCCTGAGCGTAGCGGCTTTCCTCTGGCCGGGTATCGAAAGCTTTGAGATGCTGCGGGTCAACCGAATACTTCACATGAATCCAGCGGTGGTTGACCATTTCGAGGGCCTCGCCCGGTTCCGCTGAAAGCAGGGTATTGACCTGCCCGTCGGTCAGCTCGTAATGAGCTTTGAGACGGTGAATAGCGGTCCTCTGCTGGCGCATAAGAATTACCCGGTCGGCGTTCTCAATACACTGCAAGGCCGGTTGATAATCCAGGAGTGAAGTAACATTCTGGACAATAACCGTCATGGCAAGACCAAAAGCCCGCCCGCGCATGAAGAGATCGCGCATGTAGTTGCCCACCTCGGTAAAGTTTTGGACCAGCAGGCCGAACTCGTCACAGCAGAACATTCGCGGTCTTCTAACGGCCCGGACCATCCCCCAGGTAAAGCTGATCGCCTGGAAGATGCGGATCGGCCGGAGCAGATCTTCACCCAGGTCCCGGACGTTAAACGAGATAAAGCGGCGGTCGAGGGCCACGTTAGTGAAACCGTTGAACATCTTGCCAAAAACCTCCGGGTCGGCGTACTGCTCCAGATTGCTGACCAGGTTAGTCGCACCCTCGGCGGCCAGGAAGGGGAACAGGTCACTGAGAATAGGCATGCCCAGTTTGAGTTCCACGAAACTGTCGCGGATAGCACTGCCGAGCGCGGTCAGGTCCAGGCTATCAAAGATGCCTTCTTCCTGCACCATATCGGAAAAGTCTTCGGCCAGTTTGCTGTACCAGGTTGGTTCGGGATACCAGACCTGGGCCGGTTTCGCGGCGTGCGGGTTATTCGGTTCAGCCGGGGGTGGTTCTACGAAAGGTTCGGAAGTCTCGCCGTCCCCGCCGTAATACCAGCGGTTGTCGCTACCGAGAGTGCAGACCGGTCGCCGGTAGGTTTTACCAGCACCTTCACCGGCTACAAGTCCGGTGGAAGGAATGTTGTGCTTTGCGCGCAGCTTGTCGTAGACGGCCTTAAGCTGGACCATTATGCCTGGCCTGCGCTGGCCCGTGTCCGGGTCAATAAAGTTGCGCAGGTAAGGCCGGAGCGGCGCGTAAAGTGGGTTGTTCATAAAAGTCAGTTCGAGCAGCCGCAGCATGCTTTCGCCTTCCTCAAAGTGGTGATAGAGCCGTTTGACCGCCCTGGCAATCACGCTGCGTTCACTCGCGGAAAGTTCCGCCCTGGTCATTAGTTCGAAGAGAGCGTTCAGGAAGTTGAGGCGTGGGCCGATGTTTTCCGGCTTGCCGTTGAGGACAAAGCGGTCCATCGGGTTTATGACCACGTTACCGTCCGGTCCGAGGTCGAGGACGGTGCCACCCACAAGCTTGGCGAAATTGGAGAGGACACCCTGCGGGTCGATATAGAAACCCTGCAGGATCGGCCGTTTTAACATCTCTCGCAAGAACTCGATAAGCTGGCTGACCGTTTTACCGCTGCCGGAGGTAGCAATAATGACCGTATGGGGGTTTATGAGAGCCCAGCGGTTGAAAGTAACCAGGGAGTTATCGGCTTTGCTATCACCCAGAATAATTCCGCCTCCTCGCGAGGCGTCCACGATACAATTTGGCATGAGACAGGCAATATTTTCGCCGGTCATGTTGGGATGCAGGGTCCGGTCGGCGATAAACTTTTCCTGGCCCAACAGGTCAAGACCGATAGGCAGGGCCGAGAAGAAAGCCCGGCGCTGGTTACGCACCGCCGTCGCGACCGGGTAGCCCATCTCGGCCAGCCGCTGCGAGACCCGGCGCAAATCCGCCTTCATCCGTTTGACGGTGTTAGCTCTTACACTGATGCGAATACCGGCGCTGAAGAGACGGGCGTCACCTCGGGCCAGGACATTTCGCAGGTCCTTGATGCTCTCGATTTTGTAACTGCGTCCCATGTCCCCGGCGCTGGAGTTGTCCGTTGCGGCGACGGCCCACAAGATTTGCTGGCGATTTTTGAGCTTGTTTTCGGCCTGCTGGTTTGCCAGAGGTTTGACGTGCAGGGCCATATACATCTGAATATCTTTGAACCGCATAATCTCGAAGAGAGCACCGAGCCGGAGATGCTTTGGGAAATCTGTCACATAGATACTGCCGACATAGTTGTTCTGGCCGGTATTGGTGTCGGTCAACTTAAGAAAGTTCGGATGTTCCTGGAGGGCAAAGCCCCCTATTCGCAGGAGGGGACTGGCGGACCTTCCTTTGATGTTGGTAGTGGAGCTGCCGAGCAGTTTCCCCAGGGTGCGGGTTAGGCCTTCCGAATCGAGCAGTTTGGCTGGCATACCCATCGAGTTGAACTGGTCCGCGAACGACTGCGCCCGGAAACGCAGGGCTTCTGAAATGGAGGCCGGGACGCTTTCATCGCCGGTGCGGTAACTCTTTCTCGGCTCGGCCTTTCCTTTTGAACCGGCCTGGCCCTGGCCCTGAGTCATATCCTGGCCCATAACCTCCCTAAAGCGGGAGACAAAGGTCTGGACAAAGCCCTGTGATTTATCGTCTTCTTCATCGTCGTCACTACCGGCCCTGACGGCGCTCTTCAGGTCGGCGGGCGTAGCGTTGACCGAGAAATAAAAGTCGCGCTGGGTAAGGGCTTTTTCTTCATTGAGCCGTTCGACAAAGTTGCTTTCGACCCAGTACTGCTGGCGGCGCTGCGGATTCATCTCGGCCGCCCGCCGCCGTTCTAACTCGTTCAGGTACGGCTTCATATCGCGCGGTTTACTGACGCAGTAGAAGGCGAAGGGGCCGTTCATCGAGTTAAACCGCTGGGCCAGCCGCCTCACGACAGCGTTTTTCTCCTGGAAACTCGTGAGCTTCATGTCGTGGCCCTCGACGCTGCCGACAACGGTATACCCCCCGTTGTTCAGGGCCACGCATCCTCGACCGATGCCTTTTATGGGTAGAATCTCAGGAGTTGTCAGTAGTCCGGGTTCGCTGGCTTCAAACTTCATTTCTTCCAGCGTCTCTGAGTTCGGCTCTTTTGCGTTCCTGGCTTCGGCCTGGTCTTCTTTTTCCTTGAGTTGCAGCATCTTAATTTTCTTCCTGTTCCTGCTGTTGGTCCTGCTCCTGAGATTGATTTTCGGTTTGAGCTGGCACTGATACTGGTACTGACATCGACACTTCGATAGTCGGACGGCGGCTGGTTACAAGAGTAAGGCTAGTCGGTGGGACCGTCTGGTGTCGTTTCTTTTCCAGCCGGAAGCGCAGCCAGATGTAAAGCCACTCGATGCCACCCAGGCCGTTGATGGGAGCATGGATAAAAAGGAAGGCGAACATAGCGATACAGGCGGCCACAACAATACGGAAGTAAAAATCGAAAGGCAGCAGGTTGAAGCCCAGGTAAATCAGGCCAAAGAAAAATAACCACTGCACGAATTCTCTGATCGAGAGCCTATTCATCAGCACCGGGTCGCGGTTGGTTAAAACTTTAGCGGGTAGCCGGTACTCAAGCTCGTTATCGTCCATTCTGCTGCAATTCCCTTCCTTTCGATGGTGGTATCTTCTAGATGGTATCTTCCTCGGCTTTACCAATAAAAAGGGGGTCCTTGCCGTTCCCGCCTGTGGTTGGTTGGCCGTAAGGATTTGGTATAACCCCGCTTACTTTCATTCGCCTCGGCTGAGCCGGTATCACGACCGGTTGAGCGACTGGCTGACCTTGCGGCGTGGTAGCGGGTGCGGGTGAACTCAAGGGTCGGGTTACCGCCGGTGATGGGGGTGGCGGCTGCGATTGCGGGCTAGCCGAAACTACCTGCGGCTGAACCGGCCCGGTTGTTTGAACTGGCGGCACCTGGCCGGTGGCGCCTTCCTCTAAAGGGTTACTGACCTGCCCCTGTCCCTGGTTCTGGTTCTGTCCCTGGCTCTGGAGCGGGTAAGATTTACTGGTGTTTTGCTCGCTGGTGGTTCGGATGGTCGTAGTCGATTGATGGTTGACGGCGGGCGGAGAGAACTGGAAATAGGGAGCACTGATCCCAGCTTCGTTCCCCATCCAGAGCAACCCGTTTTGCATGTTGAAGCCAGCCGTCCTGGCTGCCTGAAGCCTTCTTTCGCTGGGTAGACGAGTAGTAACGGTGCTGTTTTGCCGGGTTGTGACGCTGATATTCTCGTTGAGACTTCGAAGCGCGTTTAGGAGTTGCCTCTGCTGTTGCTCGGCTCCAGCGCTGCTCGTGCCAGGTGCACCAAGGAATGACGATCCACCACTGGCCGCGGCTCCTGCCGCAATGGCTTCGCCGGATAGTCCATTATCATATTGGGACGAGCTGGCCGGGCTAGAGTTGCCAGCTTTACCTCCTTTTTTGCCCGTATTCCCCTTATCTGTTTCACCGGCACTGGCTTCCCCGCCTTCGTTGGACCTGGATAGTCCGGCTCCGACAAGACCCTGGGTCAGCATGCCCAGGCCTGCCGCTGCCAGGCCAAAGGCCATACCCCCCACCGATCCGGCGATTTTAAACATGAGAATTGCCCCGATAGCCAGAAACGAAATAATATAGACGAGCTGGAGGATAAACCCGGCCGGGTCACCGTTGGCTGACGGAATAGCTCCTGTGAACGCCTTTACAAGGGCAAAACAGATTGCGACCGGGATGGGCGCTATAAGCATGGCCTGGACGCTCTGCAACCAGCGTTGAAACCAGGGCCGGAACTCTTCGGTCAGTCCGGCTACAATCGCCAGTGGGCTGAGGGCGAACAGGATAAAAACGATGATGGTTCGAAGGAAAAAGACCAGGCCCAGCACCATAAAAACGATGGCCGCCAGGAGGCAAATTATGGTCACGAACAGTAGGAGGCCGATGTTTTTTACGTCTCCAACGCTACCGATGCCGGAGCCGCAAACGCTCGCATTCGGACAGTTGCCCAGCATGTTCTTCGAAATGTCGGCCAGTGAAGCAGCCCCGCCGATAATGGTATCGAAGAGCAGGTTAGATAGGCCAAAAGCCCCGGAGAATAGCACGGCCAGGAAGTACATGGCAAAACCGCCAATGATAATTTTGGGGAAGAAAGAGAGAAAACCTTCGTGAAAGCTCTCGATAAGACCGCCCAAAAAGTAGCTCTTAAAGATTTTGTAGACCAAAATCAAGGGGAGAAACAGTACAGCGACGGTATTGACCATCGAGAAAACGCTGGCAGCCTGGCAGGTCGCCCCCGTCCCACCGGAGCCGCAGGAAGCGAAATCGGTTGAAGCCAGGTTCGTGAAGACTTGCCAGAAGACGCTGATGCCGAGCCGGACCGAGTTAATCGAAACGCTACTCAGGACGCTCCGCACGATGTCGAGCGCCCAGCTAACGTACCAGGGGCCGCCGTTCTGGTCATCCACAATTTTCTGGACCGGGTCGGCGCAGCCTTCCGCGTTCTTATTCGAGCCCACACAGGGCGGGTCCTGGCCGGGATAGTCACAGGCAGTAAGCAGCAGCGCAAGTCCGGCCAGTAAGCCGATTATAAGAATCAGTTTTAAGATTTTGTTGGTGGGCCGGGCTATTTCTTTGACTGGTTTTGCGGTCGTAATCACGCTGCGCTCCTTTATTCGAACTTCCAAATAGTGAATTAGTAGAATTAGCTACTTATTTAAGATTTGGCTCCGAAAGTGCCGGTAAGAAACTCTCCCAGCGGCTGGGCAAACAAAAATAGCAAGGCACCACCGAGAACTGACCAGCCGATTACCCGCAGAGCCTTAACCCTGGCGGCATCGAGGGCGCCGCCCCACATAAGCAGGGCGAAGCCAACTATTAGCAGCAAGGTCACCCCAATCCCGGATACAGCCTGGACCCCGCTGATAATGGAGTCGGAAGCCTGCTTGATTTTGGAAGTGTCGATAGTCTGGGCGAAAGCTGAAGCATGTGAAATGGCGAACATCGCCAGGGCACCTACCAGGTTAAGGCCCAGGGATTTGATTCGCCTTTTGAAGAACCACAACAGCCACTTAATGCGATTTATACCTGGAAATTTAGCTAACATCGGAATGCCTCCTTATAAGGGTTGAAAATTGATTTAAAAGCCTGCCACAGAAACCTTTGTCATTTGTCGCTATACCGGTTATGTATGTGCTGAGAACGTGGGACTACCCCACCGCCTTCGCCGGTTGCAGGTGCCCCTGAAGGAATAATTACAGCTGGGGTAGTTTGCGCCGAGGTGTCTGCTGTAGATGGCCCACTTCCACTCGATGTCACAGCGGGTGTGTTAGCGCCTGGTGAGGTTGTCATCTGAGCCGCTGGTGTGGAAGAAATTGTATTTTCAGTAGCTGCCATGGTTTGCCACACTGAAGCTGGAACATCTACTGCTGTACCGGTGGGAGTAACTTTGGCCGGGGAATACATTGCCAGGACGGCCCGGTAAGCCAGTTTTTTCTGGACCAGGTAATCATCGCGAGGAGTTACCTGGTTGTTACCGGTCTGATTTGGATCCACGGCCGGTAATGGTTGAGGATAGGTGACGAGGATGGTGAGGATCGCATCTTTAGTAGGAGCCAACACCCAGGCATCTTCTAAAGAGGTGGGGTCCATTTCTCTCTCGGTCTGACCGCTAGCTGAAAAGGGCAGGAAGCGGTAAGTAAAAGCGTTGCCTTTGCGGTCGTAAACAATCACCTCATCATTCTGCTGTACTCGGCGCAATGCACTCAGGTCCTGCTGATTTCCCATAACGAACATGTTGCCGATTTCGCCTGGATAAGCGCCAGAGTGGACCACTTCACCGGGCCGGGGCCAGGTTACAATGGCCCCTCTGTCATTCTTATTGTCCTGGGTTAAAGCCCGCTCTACCGGTGTATCAAGACCAAGTGCAGGTATTGACAAACGGCTTGGTGCTAGGAAGGCTCCATGTGGACCATTTAATCCACCCGCACTGCTCGCAGGATTACCTACCTGGCCCTGAACCTTGGCCGGGTCTGGAGTAGGGGTAGCAAATCCCTCCTGCCCTTCTGGTTGCACGGGGATATTGAGAAAATTAGCTTTCACTGGCTTGTTTAAAACCAATTTGTTAGCCTGACCGACAGCAGTTGGTGCCGGTGTTGTTATGGGTCGAACGGAACTGGAAGGAGTGGTGGTTAAACTCGGAACAGGAACGGTGGTGCCCAGTTGTCTACCTCCAATTGAACCACCGGAAATCGTGTAAAGGAGTGGACCGCCGCACCAACCCAGGATTAAAGCTACCCCAACAAGTAGCAACCAGGGCGAGGCCAATATTTTGCCTAGGGTTTTAAATTTCCCATCAGTATTCTTGTTTAGCCGTTGGTTAGCCATGATTAGTTGAACTAAAGAGGGGGCAGCCCCGCCTTTCGACAGCTCACCCCGGCCAGCCATTTCCTCACGCAGCTCACGAATTTTCTTGAAAGAGCTATCCAGGACCGGCACCAATGGGTTTTCTATAAGGGTTTGCTTCAGGTTGCGGTCAACTGTTTTCTGGTCGTTAGCTGCGACCGATAGCGCGCCCAGGTCAATTTTCATTTGGGAAGTCCCGTCTGGACCAGTTACTGTTATCTGACCAGCCAGCAGCATCTGTCTTTCAGCTTCGACATTAGCCCGCCGATTTTCTAGTTGTGTAATTTCCTCATCGAAAATTGTTTTTTTATTAGGCGTGCTTGGCGCTGACATAAATTCCTCTCTTTTACTTAAAATTGGCAAAACAAAATAAAGGCTACTCGACAAAGTAGTCGGATAGAATCTTGTTATTTAGAACAGTTTAAGGGTTACTTTCAGTAAGACTGTAATGCAACTCTTCCATAAGTTTCATTACCGATGCTTTAGAAAACCGTAATCTTTTGTGTTTTAAGATTTTATTTCCCGCAAATTCAAGTGGTTTAAGTTTTCCTTCACTTGCTAACCTGTATATTGTCCCGCGAGAGACATCCAGCAGCTCCAGTACCTGGGCGGTTGTAAGGTATTCATCGCCATTGGAGCTTGCGAGAACTTTATCAGCATTCTGGTTTTTACTAGTCATAAGCAAAAGCTTAAAAAATTCAAAAGTTGAAAAGTAATTATGTTCCAATATATACCGCACTTGTTTCATTTTGTCAATAATTTTGTTTCAAATTTTCCAAAAACCTTGTTATTATTTCCTTTTTTGCAAAAATGTATCATCATGCGTTATAATTCCGCCATTATATGGCGTTACTTGTTTCATTAAATAAACAAATCTAGTAACTAAAGGTAAAGGTCTTTAGTAATGCCTAAAAAAGAAAAGGGTGGAAAATCCCGGGGTGAAGGTCCAGATGATGAGACGATTGATAGTGAAATCGCTGAGAAGGTTCGATTTCTTCTCAATACTATCAAAAAACCAAACGGCGAGCCTTACAACTATCGTGAGGTAGAAGAGGGTACACACGGCGAGATCAACTACAGTTGGCTCTGGAAGCTGGCTAACGGCCAGGTCAATAACCCTGGTATTCAGGCTCTCAAAAGCCTGACCACTTTTTTTGGCATTACACCTGATTTTTGGTTTAAGGATTTGAAGGAATGGGTAGCCGAACAAACGAGTGTCTCTAATGACGAGCAGGCCGGGAAAGGGGAAAACCTGGAACGCCTGGCTTTATATGCAAGAGGTTTGAGCGCCGAAGACTTAGAGATAGTAATAAATCTGGTCGAGGCATTTAAAAAACGAAATGAAAAGCAATGATGTAGTTCATGTAGTAAGCGAGAGACTTAAACTTTTCAAACTGCCCTACGCCCTAACCCTTCCTGATTTAATCAAAAAAGTCGAAACAATATGGGGACATATAGAAGTTGTTGATGAGGCATTACCGACCACTGTTGCCGGTTGCAGCTTTGCTTCGTCTAATAATGATGGTTTTGTCGTGCTGGTTAATTCTAACCGGCAGGGTTATGCTCGGACTTGCGTAATTGTCCACGAGCTTTCCCACATTATCCGAGGGGATGCCAAAAGTCTCAAAAAACTCGAACACCAGAACGTTATAGCCTCGCTCAATAATGGCATCGTACCAGACGATCTATTGTGCAACCTAGTTTTTACGACTATTAGGAGTCCTGAAATCGAAAAAGAAGTAGGGGTTTATACGGCCCTTATCCTTGAAAAGATTGTCTCTGAAGAAGAACTTAATTTTATCAACAATACATTGGACTGGTTGTAACTAAAATGAGCAAAGATTTAGCCGCTCTACCAACCGTTATTATTACGCTGAGCTGGGTTCTATTCTTGATTTGGCGAATTATCAAGGTTCCGGACCGGGTTACCAACCGTAGTATCCGTTACCTAACCTATATTGGTGTGCTAGTTCCGCTCTGTTTAATTACGGGGATTGTTGGTACCGTCTGGCGCAATAACTGGATTTATTACTGTGCTTCGATAACTACCCAGGCTGTTATTTACTGCTTTTTGGCATGGTATTCGCTGAACTTCTACATGAATTCGGCGAAAAGCAATAAATTCTTTGTTCGCCCAATTTCTGCCCTTGGGTTAGCTTTTACAATGGTCTTTGAGCTTATATGCTTCTCCCTCGCTGGACCTGTTGCGTTTGATACTGTTTCGATGGCTCAACCTCTCGAATTAAACCAGTCCCTCTGGCTCATGCTAGGGGTAGCATCCACAATGGTGTACCTGCTGGTCAATTCATTAGTCCTTACCCAGGAACTCAAGATGGGCATGGACCAGGGTGCCAGCCCTGTTTTTAGATACCGGTGTTTTTCCTTTCTCTTTATTTCGACTCTATACAGCATTTGGGCATCAGTAGCCTTAAGTGGGCTTCTTTTCTATTACTTCAGCGGCATCCGAGTTATTGAAGATTTTGCTTCTGCCATCTGTTTCCTTGTCTTGCTTATTCTCGGAGTTATTTACGCGATAGTGCTTATTCTGGACAAGAAGGCATTTATCATCTATGAATCTAAAATTGAGCCTTTCTTTAACCGCCGTAAAATTAGAAAGCTCCAGTGGCTCTACCAGCACCTGCTGAACCTTTTTCCCAGCGAAACTTATACCAATCCATTTAATTACGCTGATGTGACCAGGGAAACGTCACCAGGTTGGATGCTAAAAGTTATAGTTCACGAACTTATAAATTTTAGAATTCTGGTGCTTTCTACTCATTCTCTTCTGGCCGCTGGTACTCCCCTAGACCTAACTATCAATCCAGAAAAGGAGTTGCCACTTTGGAACGACTTCATCGGCACACCCGATAAAATCGAGGTCGCTAAGGCACTTTCCCATAAAATAAGCCCGGTGGCGGTGGCACCGGCCAAGAGTAAGGCAATTAGTATCGAACAGGAGACAGCTTTTTTTCTATGGTTGGCGGACCAGCTCAAAAAGAAATTCAAAGGTGAATATGCGGCACACTAAACATAAAGCCCTGCAGGAAGTTCTTACACTAGACCCCCGGAAGGATTACGAGCGAATCGTTTACCTGCTGGCCTGCTACGAATTTCCTTTTGATGTTGCTCGCTCTGGCGAGATGGCTTTATTTCGGACTTTCGCGGTACCTGGTATAGCGAATTTGCTCCACCACACTGGTGAGTTTACTCACCGTACTCAGAAGCGCTACGATGATACTGACCTAATTCTGAGTACCATATTCGAGAACGGCTTCGATACCAAGGCTGGCCGGACGGCTTTTAGCCGGATGAATAAGATGCACGGCCATTACATCATTCCCAATCATGAGATGCTCTACGTACTCTCTACCTTCATCTATGTTCCAATACGCTGGATGGAACGCTTCGGCTGGCGGCCGCTGACCGAGCAGGAAAAACTTGGGCTTTTCTATTATATGAGAGAAGCTGGTCGGCGAATGAACATTAAGGAACTGCCCAACGATTATCATGAGTTCGAACAATTCAGCTTGGATTACGAGCGTGATAATTTTGCTTATTCCGGAGCGGCCCACAAAATAGCGGATCTCAACATTGATATGTTCCTGGGGTGGTTTTTGCCGAAATTTTTACGACCACTTGGTAGGCCGTTTATCTATGCCCTTTTGGACGAACCCATGTTAAAATCTTTCGGCTTTCCTCGACCACCGAAAATTATTGTTGATTTGGTAACTGTAGCTTTAAAGTTACGTGCTAAGTTAGTCAGTTTCCTTCCAGAACGAAAAAAACCACTTTTGAGAAGTAAGGGCTCAAAAAGAAGCTATCCTCTGGGCCACAAACTTGACGAAGTTGGTACAAAACTGAGTTGAGATTCAATTTCCCGACTTATTGTTCTAATGTGTGCATCCTAACCCCAAGAGGTAGCGGAAGTGTTTTTGGGGCGTTACTACGGCCGTATGTGGTTGCTACCGAACCCAAACAACCAAAATTAAAAAAGTTATAAGGTTTATTGGTTGCTAGATTGCTGGGCTAATTCCCATGCTTGGGGAATAGCTTCTTTAAGCCACCATTTCCAAAATTCCAGCCTCTTCTCTGGGATAAATTCTGGAGCGAAGGTTGTATTTACTAAGTTCAGTACTTTCTGAAAATCATTAATCCCCTCGTTCACTTCATCATCAACAATATCCCAGTCAAAACTAATCCCTGAATAGGCACAAACTGCCATTGAAGCGCAATCTACAAATAATCCAATAAACATTTCATCAGGGTATCCCTGCAATATGTCATCCTCAATTAATTGCACCATCTCAGAACTGAGATTGCACCAGTTTTAAGGAGTGCTACAAGGCGAGTAAACCTGATCGTTTTTCAAAGTTTCCCGGCGAAATATACCCTAACGAAGAGTGTAACCGCTGCCGGTTGTAGAACACTTCCATATACTCGAATATTTCTGTCTTGGCCTCCTGCCAGCTCTTAAAGAGCTTTCGGTCACAAAGTTCGGCCTTCAAAGTTTCAAAGAAATTTTCAATAACAGCATTATCCCAACAATTTCCCTTCCGGCTCACCCTCAGTTCAATTCCATAATGAGCTAGAACCCCTCGGTACGACCGGCTGGTATACTGCCACCCAAAGGGTACCCGGCGGTCGCTATGATGCAAAAGGCCACTCCCCACTGCAACTTGGCGACGGATCAAGGCCATCCATAGAGCGTCTTCAACCAACCGCTCATCCCGCAATTCACTCATGGCCCAGCCCACTACTTTACGAGAATATAAGTCTACGAGGGCCGCCAGGTACAGCCAGCCTTGATCGGTCCAAACTCCTGTGATGTCACCGACCCATTTGTGATCTGGTGCCACAGCGGTAAAACCTCTATTCAAGTGGTTAGGTGCGACTGGCTGGTTGTGGTTGGAGTCGGTCGTAACCACTTTTCGTTTCTTACGTCTCCAGCACGACACCAGTTCCTTTTTACGCATCAACCGGGCTACCCTGCGGCGTGAGCAGCTTACGCCTTTAGAGCGTAAAGATGCATTAATGCGAGGGCTACCATAAGTCTGACGGGACTGTTCAAACACCGTTTCAAGCTGGATAGTAAGTTCTTCATCTTCCTTTTGACGGCAGCTAGGACGGCGTTTGCGCCAGGCATAGTAACCGTTTTCGCTCACTTTGAGCACCTCACACAGCACTCGTGCCGGAAATTGTGAGCGCTCCTGTTCAATAAACTGGTACTTTACCTTTGGTCGGGCGGGAGCCTTGCGATTGCTATGGCTTTTTTTGCCCCGCAGCGGTACTCTGCGAGTAAGATGTCTCGCTCTTGACGAAGTCTTTCATTTTCGGCTCGAAGTTGACGAAGTTCTTCCTCGACTGGGGTCTGGTGGCCTTTACCCGGGAAAGCCTCTTCGCCCTGCTCAGCAAGTTGGTTGCGCCAGGTGTAAAGGCTACCATCTGAGATGCCTAATTCCTGGGCAATTACAGCCCCGCTCTTGCCACTGGTTTCCAAAAGTCGAACGGCTTTTCGCTTGAATTTAGCCGTATATAATTTCTGTGGATATTTGCTGCCCCTAAATTTCCTTTCCTGATAAGTATACAATCTTTTTCTCAACTTTGTATACTCCATGGAAGTGGTGCAACATCAGGTGCAGACGTTTAAGATTATCGGTCACCCGAGCTTTGTAATAACCGACGGGCAGGATAATCTGGTAAAGCGCTGGACCGGCGTTGTCGAAGGTGAAGAACTTGAGCGGAGTTTAAAAACTGCTAGTGGGGTCCGCCTAGGGCATTCAGATGCTGACAGTCTCTGGAAAGGCAAATTCGCTAACCTTACCCTTAAGCAGATGTCTGAGCTGAAAGAGCAGGGAGGAAAAGAAGTTATTTCAGCGGCTCCTCCTAAGCCTTCTTACAACCAAAACACCAGTTCCACGTATGCCAGTGGTTACTCTCACTTACTTACTGGTTTTCTGAAACTATTACTACCGAAAATAGTACGATCATCGAATTTTATAAAAATATTAATCTAAGCTGGCTGATCAGGAGTATTTATTTTAAGAAATTATCAAAATTCTACCAGGTATACCTGTTGATTTACCGGTAACGCCGCAGTTTTTGCAAAGCTTTACCGGGCGATTTCTTTATGTTTAAAGTTGTGAGTGTCTAAAAAAGTCTTGGGTTGGCTCTAAAAAAGTAGAAATGAAAATTTTAACGGATTGTACAGGCTTCTGGATCTGACCCAGCTCGACTCGATCCAACCCTATTTGACCGGGCAAGCGGTATTGAAAGGAAGATAACATGGCGATTAAGGTAAAGGTAAAGGTTGGTAAAAGGATAACGACTGGCGTTCTACTGGCCCTGCTGGTAGCTTTTTGGGCGTTTCCCCTGACCGCAGCAGCGCACCCGCTCGGTAATTTTACGGTAAATCGGTACAGCCGTCTGGACATTGGGGCCGCTGGCATCAAAATATTTTATGTCCTGGATATGGCCGAAATCCCTACCTTTCAGGAGAAAGATTTTATCGATCTCAACGGAGACGGGCAGCTTGACGACCAGGAAAAGACCGCTTACGCGGCCCGTAAAGCGACTGAACTTAAAGGGGGGGTAAAACTCAGCTTAAATAATAAATCGGTTGATTTGAAACTGGTTGGGCAGACCCTGGAGTTCCCACCCGGCCAGGGGGGACTTTCTCTGACGAGACTGACGGCCTATTTTGAAACCGGTCCGCTTGATGGTTTGAGTAACCCCGGTGCAGCGGATACGCTTTTCTATCAGGATAATAATTATGTGGACCGGCTGGGCTGGAAAGAGATTATAGTGAAGAACGCCAGTGGGGTGGCTATTCAAAAATCGAGCGCTCCCGACCAGGACCAGAGCAATGAGTTGCGGACTTATCCCCAGGATATGCTTGCCAGCCCGCTGGCCGTTACCTCGGCCCAGGTCCTCTTTCAACTTGATCCGAGCGTCAAGGTTGACTCGCCTGCGCCTGGTCTGGCAAACAGTCTGGCCGCTACCCCTAAAACCAATGACCCCTTTGCCGATTTCATTAATAATAATGAAGTCACCTTACCGGTACTGTTATTATCTCTGGTTGGCGCATTCTTTCTGGGAATTTTCCACGCTCTCTCGCCGGGGCATGGTAAGACTATAGTAGCGGCGTATCTGGTTGGCTCGAAAGGTACGGTGCGGCATGCGGCTTTACTCGGCCTGGTCGTTACGATAACCCATACCCTCGGCGTATTTGCACTCGGTTTAATAACCTTACTGGCCTCCCAGTTTATCGTACCGGAAAAGCTTTACCCCTGGTTAGGATTGCTATCGGGTTTAATCGTTGTGTCTATGGGAATTACGCTTTTTCGTTCCCGGTTGCGGTTTGTTACGGCGGTTAGCGAGAATAGCGGCAGCGTTTCTGTCGGTGAAGGTAAAGACCTTGACAGGACGCATCCCCATCCGCACGATCATCCCCATCCGCACGGCCACGACCATATTCATAACCATCCCAACGTTCAAGATCACGATCACGATCACGCTTACACGCACCATCACGATCATGACCACCCCCACGAATCTGCCAGGTTTGAAATTGTTCCGGCCCCGACCGCAGTCGCCTCTACCTCTGTAAAGCCCGTTGCCGGTTCAAGTCCCGCAACAGGGCAGGAGGAGGGGACCTCAGGTTCTCCTGTTGCTGGTGAAGAAGTCTTTTCAAGGACAAACCCGGTGACTCCAGCAACAATCCTTAAAAAGGAGGGGGCAGACCTGTCGGGTCTATCACCAAGTAGCTCGTTTGCAACCTCCGCCCCTGCCCTGTCGGAAAAATATCCGGTGGACGGCCTTGCACACCCGTATGCGGCTACTCACTCGCATTCACATGACCACAATGACGGTCATTCGCACTCGCATGAGACCGACCATCACCATTCCGGTTCCCACTCGCACGCTCTCGAAGGCGGCCATAGCCACGACTCGGTTGGGCACAGCCATTCCCATAACGGTAAAACTCATTCTCACCTGCCCCCAGGAATGGATGGTACCGCCATTACGGGCAGAAAGTTAATTCTTTTTGGGATGTCGGCCGGGTTGTTACCCTGTCCTTCGGCCCTGATTGTAATGTTAAGCGCTATTGCCCTTAATAAAGTAGCCTTTGGCATCCTGCTGATTATTGTTTTTAGCTTCGGGCTGGCCGCCGCTATTACAGGCATCGGTATTTTGCTCGTTTATGCCAGGCACTTCTTATCTCGTCTCAAAGTTAAACCGTCGGGCCGGGTTCTAAAGCTGTTACCGGTTGGCAGCGCCTTTTTTGTCGCTATCCTGGGTGTGGTGATTTCTTTTGAGGCCTTAATGCAAACCGGTTTATTCAACCGGTAGAGCGGTAGCGCGTTTAACATAAAAAGAGACTGGGAAGTCCCTCAGTCTCTTTTTATTTATCACGAAGACATCCTGGCGGCATCTGCCTGAACCGGAAGTTTAGCTGGAAACACTTAACTATCCGTGTGGCTCGGGTGGCTGCACCTCGTAGCCGCCTTTACTTTTGTCGATCGGGTTCTCCTGCGGGGTTACTTTTTAGAATAGATTCAGAGGAGGTTTCCCATCCCACAACTTTACTGACTAAGGCTTCCTGCTGGCTTTGTAAGAAGGTCACCTGGGCTTTCAGGCGATTGATCTGGGCTTTGCTGTTTTCCAATCTATTCTTGTCCTGCTCTACCATCCCTTCAACCGCACCGGCCAGACTTGTGGTCAGGTGCTGGCCGTTTGCCGCCGGGTGTTTTACTTTTATATCTTTCATCAAAATAACAATTAATATCAGCATTGAGAGAGGGCAGGCAAGCGTAAGAAGAACCGGCAGAGCCATAATTCCCAAAATGGGAACCATCACTACCAGGATGCACCCCATTAAAAGAAGCCCGCCAATAACCCGCCAGCTCACCCACCATCTTAACAAAATCATCATCTAAATTCCTGTTCATCCCACTCTTAAAGATTTTCAAACGTATTTTTTGTTTAGGGGATACCCTTCTTTTCTTTGAAATCCGACACCTGGCGCTTTCAAACTTATTAACTCTCCCCCTTTTAAGGGTCTTTCAGACTCACTTTAAGTTAAGTATTTGGTCTTTCCGTCCGGTATTTCTCACTCCATTTTTTGGAGGTTTTAGCTGTTTCATTTTATATAGTATTCGTACTACTGTCAATAGTAGATAAGTAATAACTAGTCCTAAAGCGGTAGGAATCCTGGAAATTACGATCCTGAATCATTCATTTATTGCCTGAGGTGGCAGAGAGGGCCGTCTTCCCGACCCCAGCCCACTCGACAAACCGGAAGGCTTCATTTATTATGCCTTTACCTACTATCAGGCATAGTACGAATACGAAGTTTCACAATTTGATAAGGGTGGTTTAGAAACAAGCCCTGTTTACAAATGCAGGACGGTTCGTAACTCACTTTAACTTCAGGTTTTGATTTTACTGGCTGTTACCGGTTAAAGCCGGATTGGTTGCGAAGCAGGTTTTAGGGAAAGATATGTTTTTGGCCTTTTATGCTAGAATAAAGGTTTCCATTTGAGGCCAGAGATATAAATTGTGGTTATACAAAAGACAGTCTTTGTAGGATGGTTCACTAGCACAATGGGAATAATCGTCATCAGGGAGGCCAAGAATAGACCAGCCTCGGCCCTCCGGCTTAACTTTTTTCTGGTGCTGGCTGTTTTTATGTCAGTGGGGATGCTGGCTTTTTAAAGCACCCCGGCCAGCGCGGCTGCGGCCAAAGCTCCGGACTTTTCTAACTTTTGTTCCAGGCCAACTGGAACCGCACCGATAAACCTATCGCCGAGACCACGACCTCGCGGAGCTGGTACTGGGGACCGCAGCCTCTTAGCGTCGGTTTTATGGAGAATTATGCCGATTCGCCTAACGGCAAGCGGGAAGTGCAATACTTTGATAAGGCCCGAATGGAAGTTAACAATCCGAGTAACTCCACTGTTACCAATGGACTCCTGGTGGTCGAAATGATTACCGGCCGCCGCCAGGATGGCGATAAGCTCTTTACCGGGGTCAACCCGGCCGCTATTCCAATTGCCGGTGATGCCGGTAACGCCTGGCCGACCTATGCCGGACTGGCCGGAGTCTTTCTCAAACCAGGTACCCTCAAGGTTGGTGAGGCCGTTAATCAAAGCTGGAATCCGACCGGTATTGCGCCCCTGACCTCCCACCTTGATGGTCCCAACACTAAAATTGCCGTCCAGCAGAACGGTCTGGGTATTCCGGCCGGATTCTGGGACTTTCTAAATCGCAAGGGGCCCATCTATTCTGCCGATGATGGCACCATCAGCACCGGTACAATCAGCGACTGGCTCTATAGCACCGGTCTGCCGGTTACCGAGGCTTTCTGGACCAGCGTAAAAGTTGGTGGGGTCGAAAAGGAAGTTATGTTCCAGGCTTTCAAGCGGCGGGTGCTGACCTATACCCCGGCCAATTCGGAAGGATACAAGGTTGAAATGGGTAACGTCGGGTTGCACTATCTGACCTGGCGTTACCCGAATGGCGCTCCGGCGGTCAGTGATGTTCTGCCCACTTCCAGGCCGCAACCGCAGCCGCCCGCTACGGTGAGCGGCCTGCCCTGGTATATCGTGACCGGGGACTCGCTTAATATTCGCACCGCGCCGAGTTCGTCCGCTCCGATTGTTGAGAGAAGCTCCGACCGGCCTTTCCTACAGCAGGCGTACAAGGGCAACCGGATCCAACCGATCCGGTCGGTTGCGGGCGAGGAGATCGAGCCGGGTAACAGTACCTGGTTCCAGATTTACGAAAACCCCAACCTCTATGTCTATAGCGGCTATACGGCTCCCTACACCGTGCCTGACTTTCCGGCTCCGCCCCGGACTTATACCGGGAAATGGGTTTCGATAAGTTTAGCCACCCAGGAGATGGCGGTCTTTAACGGTACCACCTCGTCTATAAGACCATGATAGCCAGCGGTATACCCAGCAGTGACCCTGCCAAGGACCACCGCACGCCCACCGGCACTTTCAAAATTAATGGTAGCTACCGACCGGCTTTGCAGACCATGACCGGCGGTAGCAGCGATAAAGCCTCCCCGGGTTACTACAGTCTGGAGGACATCCGTAACGTCAGCTACTTTTTTGAGGATTACGCCATTCACGGAAGTTACTGGCACGCCAGTTATGGTCTTGCCCCCAGAGTCACGGCTGTATCAACGCGACAGTCTACGATGCCGGAGTAATATTCAAGCTGCCCGCCGGAACCATAGTTGATGTCTTTTAGAGAAATTAAATTTCTCTAAATAGTCGGCTCTAGCGGCCGCAAGGAGCGTCCCCAGACCGGGGACGCTCTTTTGATTTTAGACGCCTGTCATATTTTCTACTCTGACTCCAGGCGTTTTCCATTTCTATAATCCGTGGGGTTTCCCCGAGTGCGAATAAGCCAGCATCCGAATTTGCTCCTTTAGTCTCTTTGGGTCGAATTCCCTGCTGCTTGCGGTGCTTCCTTATGTGGCGGGACTAGCTTTAAGAGTATTTGGTAAATACCCCGCTGCTTGCCGGAGGGGATACTTTATTAGCCGACGCCTTGACGTTTGTGCGGTAGCTGGAGCTAACCGCGCTACATTTTAATTCTCCTTCCCAATAGCTCTCCTTCTATCTCTTTAGTTCCCGTTTTCAGCGCTTTGTTATTCGGGGTTGGTTGGGCGTTGTATCGACAACGGAAATCTTTTCGAGTATAATAATGCCGCTACTACTGCCAATAGTACGAAAGGTTATGATGAAGAATTCATGGTATCTGGGTGGAGGCTCCGATAAGTCAGGCGCTTTAGATGTCAGACCTGCGGCCCTGCGTCGTATGGTATGCGGGTGAAAAGCCGCAAATACTTTCGGTTGGTTAAGTCCTGCCGGGAAAATTCGGGGATGGGAGGTCGGATGAAAGCGGTTTTTCGTAACCGGTTTAACACCTTTTTACGAAAAGGTGTTAAACCGGCAATTCTGCAGGTGGTTTTGTAGCCGGAGTTAGCGCTCTGGCTTAAACGCATGTCCAAATTTCGCCATAGCCTGGTAGAAATTCTGGGAACCCTGATGACCCCCCTTCTTTGGATGCTGCTCTTTGGCGTTTGTATTCAGGGGATAATAAAGGAAACCACTCAGGGGTTGGGCTACCAGGTTTTTATCATTCCGGGAGTAATCCTCCTGACAGGTCTGACGGCGGCCGTGTTAGCCGGGGCCATTTTGTTACTGGAGCGGCTTAACGGAACAATAAAAGAGTACCTGGTTGCACCGGTCCCCCGGCTGGCGGTTTTAATCGGCTCAATGGCAAGTGGCCTGACCAAAGCCCTGCTTCAAACCGGCGTGGTACTAGTGGCCGGGTATTTTCTGGATAGGTCCTTCCGGTTGCAAGTTCTCTCGATCCTGGGGTACTCGGTGTTGTGACGGTATTTGTTCTGGGTTTTGCGGGCTTGGCCGCCGCCTTTGCCAGCCATGCAAAGAGTATGGAAAGCTATCAGAGTATTATTATGGTAATGAATCTGCCGGTTCTCTTTTTGTCCAACTCACTTTATCCCCTGGAAAAGATGCCACCGACACTGCGCGGATTAGCCCTGCTCAATCCGATTACCTATGCTGTGGATGCCTGCCGGGTGCTGCTCTATAACACCCGGGCCGAAATAGACCTGGGTCTTGACCTTGCGGTTCTGGTAGTTTTTATGTCGGACGGTCTGGCAATGGGGTTTCATTTCTTTCAGAAAGCCATGCAGAGAACAGGAGTCGGTAGTTGATTACTTTCCGCTCAAATTTTAAGCGAGACTTGCCTGCCTGTATTTCGTCGTTTAGCGGGAAGCACCGGTCAGGGGTCGTACCGAAACCAGGGTCTTAGCTGAGGTTGATGAACCGTTGATAAAAGAGAAAAACCTGGCGATTTCGCAAAAGCCGGGTAAGAACAGGTCCCAAATAGCAAAGGAAAGTCCCTCAAAGGAGCTGCCAGTCGGCCTGATTATCTTTGCTATCGGTACCGCCGAAATTATGGGAATTGGGGTATTTCTAGTTACCTGAGATTTATGTAAGAGTAAGACCGGGTTACTGGTGCTGCTCCTGGAAATTTGGGTTATGGTCTATGGCTTAACCAGGAAGCCTTCCGAGCCTGGCACCCAGCCCCCCACTCCCAGGATAACGAGTAAGAATAATTACAAAGCTCTCAATAACAAGCCTTAACAACATCTTTAACAAGTTTTTTGTAAACTTTATTGAAAGGGGGAGAAACTCCGGTGAACCGTTTTCATCTATGGATTTGCCGTTCGGTCCTGTGGAAAGCAGCCCTCCGGTACCGTCTGCTTCCTCGGTTACTGAATAACGTAAATCTCGGTAGCGACTTAATCGAAGTAGGTCCCGGACCGGGTTTGACCACCGACATCCTCAGAAAGCGGTTTTCAAGGGTGACCGCTCTTGAAGTTGACCCGGTGCTGGCCCAAAAACTTAAACAGCGTCTGAGGACCACAAAAGTGCGGGTTGTCCAGGGAGACGCCACGGCCATGCCGTTTAAGGATAACACCTTTTCGGGCGCAGTCGCCCTGACAATGCTTCATCATGTGCCTTCAAGTGCGCTGCAAGATCGTTTACTGACGGAGGTTTACCGGGTTTTACAGCCTGGCGGTACTTTTGCCGGAACGGATAATATCTCGAACTGGCTCTTAACATTAATTCACCTTAATGACACCCTGGTTGCGATAGACCCGGCCACTTTTAGCCAGCGTCTACAGGCGGCCGGTTTTGTTGGGGTTAAAGTGACAAGAACCGGCCGCCGCTTTTATTTTGTGGCAACGCGGCCATATTGACAAAGGCGGGATCTCACACACCGGTTAGTATTCGTTATAGCTGAAGAGCAAATGCAAACAAAAAGGAATTCTGGTTACAAGAGTCAAGCTGCCTGAACAAATCCTTGATAGCGAACCAATTTGCCATAGATTCATCTTCTCAGATTCCACCCTTGCAGATGGGTCAGACGGTTTTGTTAATACAGGAAAACAGGTCTAAACACAAAGTCGCCGTCCACCTAATTCTCTTAAAATAAATTCACTTCCGAACGTGAACTTTAGGTCATAGAGCTGAGAAAATCAAGGCTTGGTAATTGCCAAACTCAAAATGGGCTTGATAGGATCTTACTGGCTCCTTTCTCTCTTTCTCCCGATATCATCCCCAGCTTTGTTAATAAAATATTAACCGCTTAAAGCATTCGAGCGGGCGGGTCTACAAGGGTTTCAGGGGTTACAAGTCAACGACCGTCAGCTAAAGCAGACGGCTTGCACCTCACCCGAAGGTGGATGCGATAGGCCCATTGACTGAGGCCCACCAGCCAGAGATATACCGAGGCTGGCAAGGTGTTTATCCCGAATGTTGTAACTGGCGTTAAGGTCAGCGTTCAACTGATAAAAACACTCTTTACATAGGAACCGGCTTTGTTTAGTCCGATTAGAACGAGATTGATAACCGCACCGAGAGCAGGTTTGAGATGAATGCCGAGGGTCAATAGCTACAACCTTCATCCCAGCTTCCTCGGCCTTGTAAGTAAGGAAAGAACGGAGTTGCGCGAACGACCAGGAGTGCAACCGGCGCTGTCCTTCTCCTTTTCTAAGTCTGGCCCTGCTTCTAATCTCGGTGAGGTTTTCAATCACGATAGTTGCGCCAGAGGCGGCACTCTGGACAATTCTTTTGGAGAGAACGTGGTCACAATCCCGGCGGAATCGCATTCTTTTACCAGCCAGCTTTCGCAGGTGGCGTTTAGCAGACTTTGTTCCTTTGGATTGTAAGACACGCTGACTGCGAAAGTAGCGGCGGTCAACTTCTTTCCAGTGGCGACTACCCAGGAACTTTCGTTTAGAAGTCACTGCCGGATGAGTAAGGCCGAGATCTATGCCAATGGTTTCACCGCTATTGAGGAAATCAAATTCAGGGACACTAACGACTACATGCAGCCAGAAACTACCCTTGCGGTAGATAAGGTCTGCCGTATCGAAAGGCAAACCAACATACTTAGTGGCGTACTTTGGGGTAGTAAAACCTATAACCAACCGGTTACCGGGGCTTGTTGCGAGATTGACACTGGTAGTTTGCCAGTTGAGTTTATAGGTGTGGAGGTTGTAACGAGCCGGACAGAGGTTAGAACGGGGCCGAGTAGCTTTCCTACCAGCTTTGTTTCTAGCAAAGGCCGACTTAAGCGCTTCGGTAGCTTTCAGCCTGGCTTGAACAATCAAGTCACTGACCAGGCCCTTACAGTGTTCTTTAACGGTGTAGTAGGTAGCATGGTGAAGTTTAACTCCGTTCTTTTCGGAATTGAGCCAGCCGTACTCACAAACAAAGTTAAAAGCTTGGGTAAATTCACTAAGAGTATGTTTAAGGACTTCTTCTTGAGCCTGAGTAGTATTCAATTTAAGTTTAATTGTTCTCTGCATAGCACATATATTTTACCATATATGTAGAGTTTAGGTAAAGGGTTTAAGGAATACCTCGCTAAGCGCGAGTAAGGAGTGCGTTTCCTCTGTCACCTAAAGGAGACAGAGGAAACGCACTAAACTAAGGCCTATTACAAGTTAAAGAAGTCTTATAGATAGTTGTAAAAGTGTCCTGAGTACTGGGGTGATAGATTTCTGCATCTGGTTTAAGACACCAGCAATATATAAGGGTTGAAGCCTGGAAAAAATTGGCTCAAATTCCTGGAATAAACCCTTGAGGAATTACTGTTTCCCCTCCCTGATTCAACCAGAATAGAAGGTTTTTGCTAATAGTTTCAGGCTAATGTTACGGATTAAAGCATAAAATTTAGACTGAATGAGTCGAATCCCAAACGCTTAATTCCCCGCATCATAATGGAAGAGTTGCACACGCCAAATAATTAGTCTGGTAGGTTTCAGGTCATAAGTTGATTTGAAGACTATTGACCTGGAAACAAAACTTTTGGATTTGAATTAAAGCTCACAAATACAATATATGGTCAGTGGCGCAATCTTCTTAATACCATTCGGGCAAGTGTGGTAACTACGTTTACATATTTGTTATAACGTAAAATATCATAAGTCCCAAGGAACTTAGTCCTCACTTTCCCCCGGTTTACCCTTTGGTAGACATGGAAGTAAGAAATTTTTGCGCATTTTCGAAATCCTAATCTTCTAACGTGTTTTAGGATGGGATATTGCTGGTCGTAAAAATGAGCCAGGTAAGATCTGATTTCGGGAGTTAATGGCTGATTGTCGATATTGAATACCAAATAACCTCCCGGTTGCAGGGCTTGCGCCAGACTTCTTATCGTATCAACCGCATTGGGGATGTGGACCATCACATCAAAGGCGGTAATTAGATCGAAAGTTTGGTCGGGGAGTTGTTCGCGGGAAGTGTCATAAAAGGTTGCTTTAACATTATGGCGGTTTAAGCGCCATTTGGCGAATTCTTGCATAGTATGAGAAATGTCTGCTTGATAAACTTCCCAACCCAGCTTGTAAAAAAACAGACTGCTCGAACCAGGTCCAGCCCCGAAGTCTAGATGTTTGCCAGGATAAATATGCCCTAAACCTAACGCAATTTCAACGCTTTCAGCTGGCATCTCCCCATAATATTGCGCTGCGTGATACCACATTGTATCAAAAATCCAACTTGTTTGATTATTATAAAAATCCTGTAAACCTTCTGGGGTGGTGCGGTCGCCCGAATTCCATTCCTGGGCCGAGTATTCTTTCCAGTGCAGGCATTTTTCCTTTGCTTCTTCTATTGATATCTTAAAATATTCACTTAATTCAAGTAATACCGCCTCCCTAGGCTCAGAAACCTTACCCATCGTGAGGCTCTGTCCCCAAATCTCAATCAGGCTATCTCGAGAATAGGTATTTAAGGTTTTTTGCCCTTTAATTAAAGGTTGATTGGCCATAGGTTTTCCTTTCAAAATTCAGAGCGGCAGCCAATTAAAATATTTGGGTAAAGTCTGAAAGACGTTTGTTAATATCAAGACCCCTACAATTGCGACGAAAAGGCCGCTGATAATAGATACCAGTCTTAAACCGTTTAAACTCTGGTTTAGCGACCGCAGTAACCCGTTGGCCTGACCGAGCGCCAGGGCCGTAAGCATAAAAGGCACCCCCAGCCCGAGCGAATAGGCAATCAGGAGAAATATACCCTCAATCGCCCGGGTGCTTTCGCTGGCTAATCCGATGATACTTCCCAGCACCGGTCCAATACAGGGCGTCCAGCCCGCCGCAAAGATAACCCCTGTAAAGAAGGAAGCGGGTAAGCCGGTCCGCCGGGCGGGTTTATCCTGGTTGCCGTACCCTTTGTTAAACGATCTCAGTGAATTTAAACCCAGGGACCGGTAGAGAAACGAAATTCGAAATAAACCGGCCATATTCAGACCCAAAATAATCAGCACAACCCCGCCCAAAGGCCGCACATATCGGATATACCCCGGAAGTAACTGGCCCAGCAGCCCGATAGAAGCCCAGAACGTCACAAATACCAGAGAGAAGCCTGTTACAAAAGCCAGAGCGTGAATAAGAGCCAGCAGCCGGGCGGTGCCCATCCCGCCGCTTTTGTTCAGGCGCGCTGCGCCACTGGCATAGATAATATAGTTCCCCTGGTCGGCTGTCTCCTGCTGAGCTGTGGTTACCCCGGCCAGATGGCCCAGATAAGCCGGAACCAGCGGCAAAACGCAGGGTGAGAGAAAAGACAGTAACCCGGCTGCAAACGCTAAAAGAATTGAAACATTGTCAGTTGTCATAAAATTTCCTTAAAAATCTTCCCTGAACATACAGAACTTACAGACCCCTCCCTTACTAATCTGGCCTGGGGCGGCTAGTTCCCAGGCCAACTTAAGCCGCCATCCAGGCTCCGGTAAACCTCACCTCTGGTATTTACCAAAAGAATATTTTTGGGGTTTACCGGATTTACAGCCAGCGCCGCGACCGGCTGGGTGTACCCCGACCCGTTCCAGCTACTTCCCCCATCGCTGCTTAAAAAGAGACCGTTAACAGTGCCTGCATACAGGGTATTTGAGTTTGGGTTAAAGGCCAGGGCGGCCACCTTGTTGTTGGTATCAAGCGCGGCATTGGCATACCCGCTGGCAGCTTCCCAGCTATTTCCCCCGTCCTGGCTTCGTAAAACTCCTCGTCCCGTGACGGCGGCCCATAAAGTGTTGTTTCCCAAAGCCAGACTGACCAGACCGTTTGCCAACTGTTTTGAAACAACCTGCCAGTGCTGCCCGCTATCTTCGCTTTTCATCAGGCCCGCTCCAACCGAAAAAATGTAAAGTCGGGCCGGGTTGGTCGGGTCAACGGCCAGGGCGTGTACGTCAGTGGCCCCGGTCCCGGCCAGCCGGTCCAGGAGGGAGCGCCAGGTTATTCCACCGTCATCACTTCGGGAGAAGACGGCGTGGCCTGAGATATAGACCGTTTTGCCGTCCCCGGCCACCCCGATGCCCATGGCATCAAGATTTGCGAGATTGGTCGGCTGCCAGCTTAAACCGTTGTCCCGACTTTTCAGAAGACCGTTATGGCTACCGAAATAGACTGTCTCCGGTTGGGCCGGGTTAAAAGCCAGCGCGTGGATGTCAGGCGTATTCAGGGTAGCGACCGGTTTTGGTTCGCTTTTGCCCCCTGAAAGGAGAAGGAAGGCGATTACCGCCCAGATTACGACTCCTGCGCCGATTACAACCAGCCAGAGCGGGAACCTTTTCTGCCTGAACTCGGCCCCCGCCTTCGCTCCCGCTCCGGCCCTGTCTGTCCCCTCTGCTTCAAATTGCTCTGAGGGGCGGTTTAAATGCCCTGCCGCCGGTAGCTGGCTGGCCGCAGTCCCGGAAGGGATCGAAGACTTCTGGCCGCCTACCTCTAAAACTTCAGGCGATTTTTGAGGTTGCGGCCCTCTCTGCAACCGGGCAGTTTTTCTAGACATTTTTTTCTTTCGCTCCTGTCTCAACCGATGGGGGCTTCGCCGGGTCAGCCGGGGAAAGCGTTACTCCCGCCCCCGGCCCTGGATCGGGAGCCGCACCCATCATCCCACTAGAAGCTGGCCCGGTCTCCGGGGTGGGTCGTTGCGACTCCCAGATTTCGAGCAGGCGGTCCTTTAGATTGGCTCGTTTCGTGTCATAAAACGTTTCTTTACCCTTAAAGCCACCCTTTTGAAAGTCCAGGTCAAGCTGCGCTATTTTCCCGAGCATTAGCTGGCGTTCGAGCTGGTGGCTTCCGGTTGGTCCGGCCACGGTACCAGCACTGACCCCCACACCGGCCCGTGGGCCGGGGCTAGGGTTGGGGTCGTACTGAATTGCTGCCGGGCCTGTCTGAGGGGCCGGGGTAGCCTGGGTTGGCGAAGAGCCGGGGATGCCCGGTACTGGCGATGCCGTTTTAACCTTACGACCGTTCCTGACATAACCTACTAAAAACCCCAGCCCTACCAGAATCGTAATTAAGGTGCCAACTTTCAAGAAATTATCTCTAAACAGGGTGGTTCCTTTAGAGGCCGGGGGAGTTAATCCGGTCAATTCTATCTTTAGCTGGGTATCAGCCTTAAAGTCCTGACCGGATAGTGGGACCAGCTTTTGCTGACCCATTTCAATAATTTGACCGCTCCTGAGTTGAGGACTGGTGGCGGAAGGACCGCTGACCGGAGTGAAAAACCGGAAAGACGGGGTGTCATAGGCCAGCCGTTTGCTAAAACTGAAAGTGTCCGCTTGGTAGGGCAAAATATAACTGAAAACCATCTGGGTTTCGCCCGGAAGAATCGGGGCCGTCACCTCCAGCCCGTCGGTTGTCTCGATAATATCATCGGGGTTCAGCCCTGCCGCAGGGCTGATACCCTTTGCCCCGGCGGGTAGAAAAAAGCGCAAAGTCACGGAGTTTGCCGAGCCTGTATCCGGGTTAGCAGAATCCGGCGTAGTGGCCGCTGGTGAGGTAGGGATCGTTGCCGCCTCCCCGGCTGGTGATTGAGCCGGAAGTTGGTTTTGCCCGGTCGTCCCTGCGCCTCCGGGTGATCCGACCCCGGAAGTTGGTTTTGAGCTGGCGCCGGTAAAAGTCCGGTCACCTTTATTGACGATGCTGTACATTTCCAGGATGAAAATCTGGCCGCTGTCGGGGTCAACCTGGGGTACGATGACACTGGTTCCGGCAATCGAAATTAGGCTCTGGTCGGTGCTAGGCTCATAAACTTTCAATTCGACCGCTTGTATCGGTTGGCTGGCAGTAAGGGTGAGACTTTGCGGGAGATAATAAGTTACTCCGGCATAGCGGGTGGAGAGATAGTAAGTGACGTTATCACCGGTGGTGAGATTCTGGAACGCAAAATTCCAGGCCGGATCAAGTGTTGTTTCCGCTGTATCCGAGGGAGAGGTATCGCTGCCGCTAAAGCGTTCCAGTTTTACGACTTGCCCACTCGGGTTGAGACCGGCCCCCGCCAATCCTGCTCCGGCGGTGCCGTTTACAACTCTTCCGGTGATACGGCCCGGAACCTGCTGGGTTGAACCCGGCGGATTGCCCCCCGAAGGGGTTGAACCGACCCCGTCCGTTTTGCTTACCGGAGTCGTCAAGGCCTGCGCCTGTGGCAGGGCCAGGGCCAGGGCCAGGGGCAGTTTAAAACTATAAGTAAGAAGCAATCCGAGGCTGGCTGTCAGGATAAATACCTTCAACACCATACGCAAACCCGACCGGTTTCGGCGGCGACCGCAAGTGTGCCAACGGGCCTGCCACCATTCCCGCTGGGTCTGGCGGGTGCTAAAAGGTCCCAGAGAGGTTAGCCACCCCGGGGTTTGGCCGGGATCTGGTAATTTAATTATTTTACTAAATGTCATCATGGTGAGGTTGTCCCGCCGCCGCTATTTTGAGAGGTCGCCAGGAGCGGCGGCTGAAGCCCTGGACCAGCCTTTCAAAACGGGGATAAAAGAACCAGATGGTACCGGCCCCAAAAAGCAGCCCGCTGGAGCCGCGCCAGTACCACTCGCTTCCGCGCAGCCCAAAAGTCTGGCTGAACACGTCAAAAAGCATGGGCAGACTGATAAGAAGATAACTCCACCGGCTCGAAAAACGATAAGCTAGTCGCAAGCCGGGCCGGGTGGCAAACAGCAGCCCGGCCGCCACCCAGCCTGCGTTTATTGCGACCATGCGTACCTCCATACCCATCTGGTAACCGGCCAGAAAGAATGAATGGGTGGGCCGTTGCAAGCAAAGCCAGTTGTAGAACCAGTACAAACCCTGGCTGAAGACGCTCAGATGCCAGAACTTTAGCACGGGAGCCAGGAATGTACCGAAAAACAACCCGCTATTAAAGATATTAAAGCAGGCCAACCAGTGTCTGGTGGTCCAATCTCGGGCAAATTCAAGCCAGTTTACTATCCGGCCTGAAAGGTCCTGCCGCCATTCGGCTATATCCTGAAATTCGTAGGCCAGGTTTTCCCACTTCGCCCCGGGTAAGGAGGTTTTGGTTTTCACGCTAATTCCTGCTCAATCCTTAAACCGGCTTAATTTCAGACCACACCGCGAGCAAAAAAGGTCGGACAACTTCGTTTCGTGGCGGCAACGCGGACAGAAACGTCCCAGGCGAAGGGTTTCTTCTTCCCCTTCAGGACCGGCCCTGTTTAAGCCCGGTAATTCTTCCCTGTCACTCCTGCCTGGCGCAGCGGTTTGAGGCGTGGTATTACCCACATTTCCCCTTGCCGCTACTGTGGGTATCCCTGGCCCCTTGCCCGCTCCAACCCCTCGGGCTTTTTTTGAAATTTGAGCCCGTGCTAGAATTTTAGCTACCGCCTGTTCAATTTCTTCTCCGGCCTGCCGTTCTCTGGCTTCCAGCCCGTCGAGTTTTAGCAGGGTTGCTAGCGCCTGCTTATTGTATTCGGCGTGCAGTTGCAAAAAATCTTCACGGTTTAAATCGCCAGCCTTAAAATCGTGATCCACTTCTAACAGGTTGCCGTAAATCCGGTCTCGCTCTTCCCGGACCAGGATTAATTCCTTTCTTAGACCGCTTGATTCAGAAGAAATTGCCAGGGAAAGTTCCTCCTGGTTATTTTTCCGGCGGTCGGGCGCTAACGGGTAAAGCAGATAGATTGCCCCCGCTACAATCGCTACCAGGGCCAGACTTATTACCCCTAAATCTCCAAACGGCATCACTCTGTCTCTTTTCCGGCCCTGACGGTTTTATTTTCTGATCCGCTCCGCGCCATTTTTTTTTCAGAGGTTGTTGTAGTATTGGCCGGACCGGTAGCGGCCGGGAGGAGGGAAGTATTTGAAAATATCCCCTCCTCTCGGTCCCGGAAGGCTGCCAGTTCTGTTTCCAGGCGTGCCTGGTACTTCTTTAAGGCTTCAGGGTCAAGCCCGCTAATATTGGCGACTTCACCAAAAGATGAAGTTCCGGTCTGGTTTTTTTCACCATCCTCAACCGGCTTGCGGGCGGTCGCCCCGGCAACCGCTCCCACCAGCGGGTCCGGTTGCCCTTGCCCCGGTTGGCCTGGAGTAGCGCCTTTCAGGCTGAGACGAGCTTTCCAGAGCCGCAGGACATAACCCACGGTGCCCGCGCCTACCAGCAGTCCGGCAACGGGGAGCAGCCAGACCAGTAAAGTAAAACCGCTTTTGGGGGGATTTGTCAGAATGCTATCGCCATAACGGTCCACGAAATACTGTAAAATTGCCTCGCTGGTTTCACCCTGCTCAAGTTTCTTTTTTATCAAAAGGCGCATCTGCTGGGCCAGCCCTGAATTGGAGAAAGCCACCGTGACCCCCTGACAGATAGGGCATTGCAACTGGTCGGCAATCTTAAAAGTGTCTGCGTCGTAGACGCTATTTTCAATCGGGGCCGGTGTCACCACCTGCCCGCTGACCGGGACCGGACTCAGGAAAGTTACCAGCCAGGCGGCCAGGACCAGCGTCACCATCAACCTAAATGTGCGGCCTGTTTCGGAGCGGGGCCGGGGCCGGGAAGGAGATTCCCCAACTCCGGCGATATTTTTAATCCGGCCCCGCTCCTTATTCCTATCCCTGGGTGTAACTCCCGCCCTGGCCCTGGCCCTGGCCCGGGTAAAGAACCATGCCAGGGCATTAGCCACTGGGAGAAGCTGCCCGGTAAGCCAGGGCCGCTCTTGTGTCAGGTAGCTGGTCTCTCTTTCTCTTTCAGGTTTCATCTTGCCACCGCTACTTCTACATCTACCGGTGTTGTGGGCGGAAGGGTTCTTACGCTAGAAACCGCGCGCGGTTCTTTCCGACCGGTTTTTGGATACCAGCTTATTACTCCACCGAACAGCAACAGACCGCCTCCCAGCCAGATCCAGATCACCATCGGGTTTACAAACACAAAGAAACTCACCGAACCATCTTCCCCCAGACTGTTAAAGACCACATACAAATCCTCGCTGGCGGTGCTGTGGATAGCTACCCCGGTGGTAGGCTGGTTTTCAAAATTAGGGTAGATCCGTTTTTCAGGCAGGATGGTTTCCGGCGTCTTATCCCCGGCCCGGAGGATGTGTAGCGGAGCCACAATTATCTGAGTGGCCCCCTCCAGACCCTGTCTGGCTCCTGGAAAAGTCAGGGTATAAGAGCCGACTGTTACACTCTCACCCGGTTTTAAGGCCACTTGCTGGTTCAGTTTGTAAACTGAAGAAGAGACCACCCCTACCGTTATCAAAATTATTCCGAGGTGTACCAGGTAGCCGCCGTAACGCGACTGGTAGCGCCAGGGCAGGCGGATAAGGGCCAGCGGCCAGTTTTCAGAAGTCTGCATCCGGCGGACTCTGCCCCCTCGGTAGAATTCGAGGACGATTCCGGCCACTACAAAGGCGCATACCGCGTAAGCCAGCACAACGGCCGGTTCCCGCATTCCTAAAATTACCAGCACCGTCGCCGCCACTCCACCCGTCGCGACCGGCCACATCAGATTTCTTAAAAGGGTATCTCTGGAAGCTTTGCGCCAGGGAATAAGCGGACCAAGCCCCATCAGGAAGACCAGGGCCAGAAAAATAGGGCCGTTGGCCTGGTCGTAAAAGGGTTTGCCTACCGTTGCTTTATTACCTGTAACCGCCTCGCTTACCAGCGGAAAGACTGTCCCCCAGAAGGTTACAAGGGCGATGGTTATAAGCAACATATTATTAAACAGAAAGCTCGACTCGCGCGAAAGGAGCGAATCCATGGGCCGTTCGCTTTTGAGGTGAGGAGAGCGCCAGACTAAAAGCCCCACCGGGACGATCAGGACCAGCCCCAAAAAGAAAAAGAAAAAAGGGCCGATAGCCGACAGGGAGAAAGAGTGGACCGAGGCGATCACGCCACTGCGGACCAGGAAGGTACCGAAAATCGAGAGGCCAAAACTGAGGATTACCAGCCCCATGGTCCAGATTTTAAGAACTCCACGCCGGTCCTGCACCAGGACCGAATGCAAAAGCGCCGACATAGCCAGCCAGGGCATAAAAGCCGAGTTCTCCACCGGGTCCCAGCCCCAGTATCCGCCCCAGCCCAGAACGTGATAAGCCCACCAGCTACCCAGCAGGTTGCCCAGACTGAGGAATATCCAGGAGGCCAGAATCCAGCGGCGGCTGACTTTGATCCACTCGTTATCCAGTCGTCCACTGAGCAGGGCGGCCATGGCAAAGGCAAAGGGGATCGAGACGCTCATGTAACCGATAAGTAGCATGGGAGGATGGATCAGCATACCCCAGTCGCGTAAGATCGGGTTAAGCCCGGCCCCATCGCTGGGGGTGAAGTTAAGCCTTTCAAACGGGGTTGAGACAAAGGCCAGCAGAAATAGAAAGAAGGTTTGGATCGTCATCAGGACCGCAATGACATAAGGCAGCAGCGCCTGATGGGTCTGGTGGTAGCGCCGCACCGCAATGGTGGAAAAGACTGCCAGCGTCAGGCTCCAGAAAAGGAGGGAACCTTCCTGACCGCCGTAGAAAGCTGCCGCAATATAGTACCAGGGCATATCCAGGCTGGAACGTTCCGCGACATAGCGCAGCCCGAAGTCGTGCGTCAGGAAAGAAAGGATCAGGGTTAGGGCGGCCACCAGCTCCAGTGCGATTACCAGATAAACTCCGCGCCGGGCGCTGACAACCAGTTCGGCCCGCTGCCACTTTACCCCGGCAACAGCGGCTCCCCCACTCCAAACGGCCCCGGCCAGAGCCAGGAGTATCGCAATGGTCCCTATATCGCTCAAGTACATTTAGTGTCCCCAGCTTTTTTTTTCTTTTTATTCTTCTTCTTTTTCACTATGGGTTGCGGACTTTTGCCAGTGTCGGTCGAAAGCAGAATGCCTCAGATTTCCGACTGACAGACCGCCGCGCGGGCCGGACGATCATGGTCTACCTTCAATCTTCGCTCTGCTGTGGGGTTAATATCCGGGTACCTCTCACTTCTCACTCATGAACCAGCACTTCCAGATAATTCCGCAGAATGGGTTCTGTCATGGGGAGCATATATTTGCGCCGGACGGTTCCGTCCGCCCCGATAAACCAGGTCTCCGGAATCCCCGTCGTACCGAATTCAATTGAAATTTCCCCGGTTGTATCCGGTCCGTTGGGATAAGTTATGCCGTAGCGTTTCAAGAAGGCGTTTGAGTCTTCTTTGCGGTCCTGATAGGTCACCCCTAAAAATACAACCCCCTTTGGGGCATACTCCCCGTAGAGCTTTTGCAATACCGGAGCTTCGTCCCGGCAGGGGACGCACCAACTGGCCCAGAAATTTATAACCAGCGGCCGCCCTTTTACCGCGGCAGGGCTGATCAAATTTTTACCTTCCCACTCATAGCCGTCAAACAACTTTAATTCGAAAGGGGGCGGCTGGGTGAAGGGCACGCGGGCGTTTTTATTACTCTCCTGATTAAACAGGCGGTAGCCGAGTAAACCCAGCAGCGCAAATACAAATAAGAAAATAAAAAGCCAGCTAATATTACGATAGGATCTCTTTATCAGGGCTGTCATCGAATTTCCCGGTCACTCCAGAGTTAAAAGTAAAAGCCCGGCACCCCGTTAGATACCGGCGAACAGGCAACAGGCCAGGTTTTAAAAAATCGGTTCAAAGAAAATTAACAAATCATGCAATCAGAATTGATAGGGCTGATTCTACCAGCCATTTAGTACGAGTGTCAATAGTAAGAGTGCCAGTAGTAGGAATTTTAATGTCATTCTTAACATAGCCCTAACCTGTCCCGGCCCGGCCTGGGAATCAGGTAGTGTTAACAAGAAAGGGTAAGGGAAGGGTAAGGAAAGGGTAAGGGAAGGGTAAGGAAAGAGGAAGGAAAGAGGACGAGTTATGCGAAACCAGTTATTCTATCTGGACAGATCTTCATTGAGAAAATTTCGAGGGTCGGAAATCAACCCGTTCACGCGGACTTCCCAGTGGAGGTGGGGGCCGGTAGAACGTCCGGTACTGCCGACCAGCCCCACACTTTCACCGCCCTGCAAGGTTTGACCCACCTTTACGTCTATCTGGCTCATGTGAAAATAGTAGCTGGTTACACCCAGACCGTGGTCAACCGCCACACTCAGACCGCGCGCCTTGAGAGAGCCGGTAAAAATGACTTTGCCGGGTGCTGCCACTTGCACGTTTGCCCCGGCGGTCTCACTGTTTGGGGCCATATCGATCCCTTCATGCAGGTAAAGGGTGTCCGTTTTGCCGTTAAAGGTTCGCTGCTGGGCAAAGTTGGTAACCTGGGTCCAGGGAACTTTAAGCGGCCACTGCCAGATCCCCTGCCACAAACAGGTTGGCGAAAACGTAGAATAGGCAGCGTTGAGCTGGGCGTTATCATAGTCATCGGCGCTGCGGTCGGCCAGGGTCGAAAGGTCACCCGCAAGATCCAGGTCTTGGCTACCATAATCGCGGGAATTTACCCTGATATTACGGGTAATGGTCCGGGCGATGCCCTGCCTGTCGATAAAAGCCAGCGTCAGGGGGTAAGTCCCCGGATTTAACGATGGTTCAATTGCCTGCAGCGCTTTGTAGCTTATTGCAGGCGAAGAATCTTTTTTAAGCGGGCTAAATTTTAGGGTTGAAGCGGCAAACTTTCCCTGCAAGTCTACGGGTGGCTCGCTGGAAGCGGCTGACCCTTGATCTACCAATTCTACCGAAAGAATTTGTCCCTGGTTGAGCGCGAGTGGATTGTCCGGAATATTGATCTCAAGACCAAACTTCGCTGGGGCGGGCCATCCCTGTGCGGCTATCAGTAAGTCGCCGCTATTGCTATAAGCTATTTTTCTGGTGGCGGTGTTGTATTCTAACCGCCCGCGTTCAAAGTATTGAACGGTCAGGCCAGCCTGTTCCTGCGCCTGGCTGATCGGGTAGCCCAGAAACTTGAGTAATTTGTTTTCTTCCCAGAAAGTCTTAAAAGGGTTTGCCAGAGTGTGTTGGGTCTGGGGAAAGTAACTCGTGTCCGGAGAGGCATCATCGGCTGACACCGGCCGGAAAGCCGGGGTGGCCGGAGATAGATTCTGGGCCTGCGCCAGTTGCTGCCCCAGAAAACCAAGCTGGACCTCACCGCTTTGGCCGGCCAACTCCGGGTGGTATTCGAGCAGGGCCTGTTCAAACAACTGGACCTCTTTACCGTTTTGCTGGAAGATTTCGCTGAGGGGGTTGCCAAAGACACCTGCGGCCCCATATTTTAGCCAGTAGGCCAGGAAGGGATTTTTAATAAAATGGCCGGTTTCACCGACATACACTGTGTCCGAGTTTACAGCCAACGCCGCAAACGACAACGCCTGAGTCGGTGGAACAGGTGTACCCGGTGTGAGGCTCGGTGGCCCCGCAGGCGTAGCTGACGATTCATGGGCGACCGGATCTGGAATTTGACTGACCGGCGGCTGACCGGTAGGCCCGGAAGGGGTGGTACCGGTCGCCGGAAAACCCGGTCTGCCGGTCGTGGAACTGCCGGTAGGGGTGGACAGCGGCAGCACGCTAACAGGCGGAGTGGCTCCGGCGGTGTTTTGGCTGGCACTACTCCCACAGGCAAGTAAGGCCAGCGGGAGTAGTACAGTTACCACCAGGAGGGTTGAGGGTTTTGCAATGGACCGGGTTTTCAAATAGTAAATTTCCTTGTAATTCTGGGTAAGCCTGTCATATACGGCTACTATCGGCTATAGTACCAAGTTTTGGTTTACGGCTCAACTCCTTTTCTTTAAAGAAAGGTTAGGGTTCTACCACCTCTTCTCTTCCTTCCGGTCATACACTTCCGACCCTGAAAGACCGGCTGGCCCCGGCTACGAGCTTTTCCTGATCTCCCGGCTTTCTAAATCACTTGGAGCCACTCTTTAGGATCTTTTAGCCAGCCTGTTTTCAAACCTGGTTTCCCGTCGCCTCTTTATTTTCAGAAGGTAAGGTGGCCTACCGGTCTGCCCTGTCCAAAGCTGCCGGTTCAGGCGGTTCAAGGTTTACATTTAACCGGCTTCCAAAAGAATCTAAAACCTTTCAGGGATAATAGGGACCATTTATCCTTGTAATTCATTGTCCTTTGCAGTACTATCCATGATAGTTGCAAATGTTTGCATCTGGGTTTGATTGTAAATGCAGCATGTCCTCAATTTTTGTAAATTTAGGCCTGCCTTTTTAAATTGTTTGTGCGACCGGCCAACCAAACGTCAGTAATGGGCGGAATCTCAGACCTTCAAAATATTGACAGGGCCGTCCTGTCGGATTGCCAATCTCACTCTTTTAGGAGAAATAGGAATGCGGGGTTTAATCAGCCATATTTTTAATGATCGGTCCCCTCTGGTTAAGGGAAAGATAATTGGCATTCTGGCGGTGCTGACAGCTTTCAATCTGGGTCTGTGATTTCTAACTGTTGCAATCTCGACCCAGTATGCCGTGGTGCTGGGGATCGGGTTATTAGCTTACACTTTTGGGATGCGGCACGGGGTAGATGCCGATCATATTGCGGCTATTGATAATGTGACCCGTAAGCTGATGCAAGAAGGAAAGAAACCGGTAGCGGTCGGTTTCTTTTTCTCGCTCGGACATTCCACGGTGGTGTTTTTGTTAAGTTTTATTCTGGCCTCACCTCGGCGGTGCTTACCGACAGTATGCCTGGTTTAAAAGAGATTGGCGGGTTGATCGGCACCAGTGTTTCGGCAATTTTTCTATACCTGATCGGTTTAATAAATTTGCTGGTCCTGGTAGACATTTACCGCATGTTCCGCCGGGTAACCTGCCAGGGCAGTTACAGAGAAGAGACCCTGGAGACGTTCCTGGCTCAACGCGGGCTGATGAACCGCTTTTTTGGCCCACTGGTCAGGGTCATTGATACCAGTTGGAAGATGTACCCACTCGGGTTTCTATTCGGGCTTGGTTTTGATACAGCCACGGAAGTTGCGTTGCTCGGTATTTCCGCTACGACTGCCGGTAATGGTATTCCAATTTATATTGTCCTGATCTTCCCCTTGTTATTTGCCGCTGGTATGAGCCTGGTGGATACGATTGACTCGATTATTATGCTGGGTGCTTACGGGTGGGCCTTTGTTAAACCCGTTCGCAAGTTATATTACAATTTGAATATAACTCTGGTTTCGGTTCTGGTTGCTCTGGTGGTTGGGACCATCGAATTGCTGAGTATTGTGTCGGATAAACTGGCCTTGAAAGGCGGTTTGTGGGATCTGGTCGAGAATATTAATTTTGAAACTCTTGGGGTAATTATCGTGGCTATCTTTGTAGTAAGCTGGCTACTCTCGACAATTGTCTATAAGATCAAGAAATACGATGATATTGAAGTAGAGTCGCTCAGTAACGGTTAAGAAACCCTGTAGGACCGGACCGGTGCAAACGGTTTTAACAGGCCCGTCTGCCTGAATAGAGAGTCGAGCGAGAACCGGCCAGCTCGCTTCCAGACTTTATCTCCTATCTATCGGTTTTGTTACCCCCTAATACTTTTATTATTTCCCCTGAGTTCTACCGAAATTTTAAGAGCGGAACCGACCTGCCTGACCCTCTAAAATGAGTTTAGCCTGCCTGGTTCAAGGGGGTCAGGGTCTGCTGAGAGGGTTGGGTTTGAAACCGGGGAAACTTCCCCTAGTAAAGCTCAAGAACCGTTGGGTTCAGGACCCGGTTTTAAAACGGTGGCCGGTTGGGCTGCGTAGCATTTTCCACTCTATCTTTTATCCTGGAGTTGTGCTACTAACGTAAATAGTGCGAACTAATACGTGAAATCGGTTTTTAAGAATTTTTACAAAGGCCGCGCAAATCGAGTTGTTTCGCCAATCGGCAAAGCGTTCAGTCTTTAACTTTCGCGAGTTCCCTCAAAGAAAATCTAAGAAAATACTAAAAGCGCTCCACCTCAACAAACCACCTTTTGGTTTTGGTGGATGGTAGTGGTAGTGGTGGTCAGGAGAATTTATGCGGGAGTTTTTTAGACGCTTTAGAAGGGGAGTGGCGCTGGTAGGGGTAATAGTGGCAACCCTGGTTGCTCTTTTGATAACTTTTGCCTCCTGCTTCCCCGGCCACTCCCGGGACGACGCTTGGGGAGCTTTTTGGCAACACCAACCGGGTCGCTCCGCCCAGGGTGGGCAGCACGAATCTGACTGATCAGCAAATTGCTGCTTATCAGGAAAAGGTCCGGGCCAACCCCAATAACACGGCGGACCAGGCCAAATTAGGTCTGACTTATTTACAAAAGGCCCGTGAGGTGGGTGAACCCAACTTACTATAACAAGGCCGAGGCTGTTTTTAATAAAACCCTGGGGCTTGATCCCAAAAATGTTGAAGCAATGGGTGGGATGGATTCTCTTTATCTATCCCGTCACCAGTTTGCCAAAGGGCTGGAGTACGGCCAACAGGCCCTGGCCCTAAAACAGACGAGCTATAATTATTGAGTTATTGCCGATGGTCTGGTTGAATTAGGCCGCTATGATGAAGCAACCGCTACCTTTCAGAAAATGGTAAACCTGAGACCGGACCTGAGTTCTTACTCGCGGGTTTCATATATCAGGGAGCTTTACGGGGAATACGAAAGCACTATCGAAGCCATGAATGAGGCCGTTGATGCCGGTGCGCCAAAGACGGAAAGCCAAGCCCATGTTACTTACCAGTTGGGTAATCTGTATTTCAACCGGGGCGAACTAAACCAGGCTGAAATGATTTACACCGAAGTGGTGACGATGTTCCCGGACTACTTCTATGCCCAGATCGGCCTGGCTAAAGTCCAGGCGGCCAGAGGTAATCCTGCTAAAGCGATTGAGGTTTATTCAAAAGTTACCCAGCGAATGCCGTTACCGGAATTTATTATCAAGTTAAGTGATTTGTATACCTTGACCAACCAAACCGAGCAGGCCAAAAAGCAGTATGACCTGGTGCGGGCCATCCAGAAGATTTACCGCGAGAATGGTGTAAACACCGATATGGAAATGGCCCTCTTTGAAGCCAACCATGACAACGACCTGCCTCAGGCGCTCCTGAGAGCCCGCCAGGAGTTTGCCGCCCGGCCCAGTATCAAGGCCGCCGATGAACTGACCGGCGATTACCGGCTGTTAGTGATGCGGTCCAGCAGGTTCTCAGGCTGGGTACTCTGGACCGACTGGTGTTCTTTCACGCCGATATGATTGCTGTAAAAATGGGTCAAAAGGATCAGGCCCGTCAGTTCTTGCAAAAAGCGCTAGTCAAACCGAACTTTTCTTTCCTGCACGCGGCGGAAGCCCGGACTACCCTGGCCGGTCTGGGAAACTGAATGGCTCTCAGCCCTTTAATAGCTTTTTAAGCCCGGGCGGTCCACCTTTTTACTCGCTTGAAGCTTTGTCGTGTGCGCTGTAAGACCCCTGGCTTTAGCTTATTTTTTCACGGCCCTCTCTATCTCGAAGCTCCCATCAGCCACAAACAGCCTTTAACTTAAGGCGCAGCCCCGCCTCCTTTATATTGGGGAAGCTTGCCGCCACCCCCTCTACCGCTATCCTGCTTTCAACCGGCAGCTTGCCTATCCCTGGAATACAGCTGCTTAGGTCACCGGGCTTTTTAATGACTCTCTTCTAGAGAAGTCAGATTTGAATTCCTTTCAAGTCTCTGGTCCCTATATTGCTACTACATCCAGTAGTACAAGTCTTTTAGTTGGGACAAGTACTTGATTGACCGGCCCGCTTATTTGATTATACGACCCTTTTTTTACCTCTCTACTATTGACTATAGTACGATATATAAGTATAATCGCCGCGTTGTCGGAAGGAAATGATCGCTCAAATTCGTGACAAATTGTCTTCGCCCGGCTTTCGCTTTGAATTTTCAGACTGCTTTGAATGAATTATTTGCAGCCAGAATAATCGGGATAGGTGAAGGTTTTATAAAAGGAAGTTTAGGAGAAGGGAAGAATATGAAACGCCTCTTTAGTTTTACAATAGTTGCCTTACTGGTGACTGTTACTCTGTCGGCTTGTGGTAATAGCACCAATACCACTTCCCCCGGCAACTCGGGTGCTGCAGCCGGGGCTACCCAGGGTGGGATGGGAAGCATGCCCGGTATGACCATGCAGCCCGGCCAGTCAATGGCTCCGAGCACCGCCGCTTCAACCACGATGGCGTCCTCAACCACTACGATGGCGGCTACCACAATGGCAGGCATGAATATGACCCCCGGTACGACAATGGCAGGTATGACCACAATGCCTGGAACTACGGCCGCTTCCGGTACGATGGTGTCTGCGACCCCTGGCAACGATGCGATGACTCAGAGCCTCAAAAATTTAAGCGGCGCTGAATTTGAAACCAAGTTCATGCAGGAGATGATTGCCCATCATTCTTCCGCGATAGACATGGCTAAACTGGTCTCAACCAATACCAAGCGCCCGGAACTTATCAAGCTTTCGCAGGATATTATCTCGGCGCAGGACAAAGAAATAACTGAAATGACCGGCTGGCTTGCCAGTTGGTATAGTGCCAAACCGCTGGCCGACAACATGAGCGCTCCTGGTATGATGGATATGATGGGCCAGATGGATCAGCTTAAAAATGCCAAAGATGCTGCCTTTGATAAACTGTTCCTTTCTATGATGATTGAACATCATTCAAACGCGGTAAGTATGGCTTCCCTGGTTCCTCAAAAGACCCAGCGCCCGGAACTATTAAAGCTCAGTCAGGACATCATTAAATCTCAATCTGCCGAGATTCAAGAGATGCAGACCTGGCAGAAGACCTGGTTCCCCACCTAGTTTAACCCGGTTTCGTCTTCGGGGCCTGGGTAGGCCAGCCCTGCCCCCTGAATAAAGGACTGTAAACGAAAAGGTGGGTCCCGTATTTCAAAACGAGGGATCCATCTTTTTTAATATCTATTTTTAAGCGGGAAGGAGGGCAAGGGGCTGGAGTTGAAACCAGGCGAGTATCGAGGGCCTGCCAACCGGAGCGGAAACTATTTCCCTGAAGGCCGCACCCACCCCGAATGAGCAAGGAAAAACTATGTTCTAGCCCAGTTCGGGACATAAAAGATGAATTATCCAGGTGCTGGCCGACCAGATAACCAGGCTGGATATAAGGGCCAAAAAGGTTTTTGACCAGAGCGGTGTCTTTCCGAAAAGAAGTTCCGCCGGTCCGGCGCTACTGAATTCTATCAACCGTGTCACTCGCTGTTCGGTGAGGGTTGGTGCATTTTCGGGGGTCAAACCGGGAGCCTGAAACCCTTTTCTAACTTTGGTCCTGGGGGAAAGCTGAGAGATTGCCAACAATTTCTCCCAAACCTTTAACAAAGCGTCCGCAAGGGCCAGGGCTCCGTTTATACCTCCAAACCTGGCAACCTTCTCGTCACAGGCAAGTTCCTGGTCTTTCTTTATAAGCTCAACCAGCGCGCGGCCACCGGGCAAATAGAAGAAAGCGGCTGCCGACCAGGTTGCAAACCAGTTGATCCAAAAATCACGCCGAATAAGATGCGCCTGCTCGTGCCATATCACCGCTTTTAGCTCGGTGTTGCTCAGGTCTCCTACCAGACCGGTGGAGAGGATGACATATCCTTTACAGAAAGGAAGACCTGGCAGGTTATAAGCAAACGGCTGGCTACTATGCCACAACCTTACCTTCAGACCTCTTCGCCCCATGGTCTGGCTGGCAAGAGTTTCCATTCCGGGAGGTGCTGCCCAAGTGTTGCGGAAAGTACGAAGGTATAACCAGACTAAACGTACGAGGTTTGCCCCAAAGGTTACCCCAATCGGAACCGTAAGCAATGTGAAGCCAGCCACCCCCAGTAACCACTCTCGGTGTGAATTGTGGTCGGTATTGTGGTCGTACTCCGGAAAGAAAACAGACGGTGACATGGTTAAAGAAAATAAAAACATCACCAGCATAGGCATAGCGAGGGCCATTATTTGTAAACCCTGCCGGAACCACCAGCCTTTAATATTGGGAAGCAGTTTTATAAGAAGGATTTGCTCCAGGGCCACAGTTGCAAGACTGGTAATCAGAAACAGGACGTGTACCATTTCAATACCTCCTAATGGTCCCGGTTTCTGCTTGAAGTTGAAGACGCCAGGGGCGGGGAAGAAGGATGCCTGCCTCTCGTTTTTCTGGTCTGGCCCCCTTGTTCTGCCAGATCGGAGGTCTCGGCGGTGGCGGTGGCCTCCTGGCGTAAATTCACCATTTTTGCTTTGAGCGCGGTTAGTCTTGAGGTTTGTTCCTCAGTGGCAACCTGGCTCAGGTAGTTTTCGGCTGAATGCGAAAAGCTCACCAGCAAGTTTTCAAGAATTTGAGTTACAAAGCTGGAGATAAATTCTTCCTTACTAAGGCTGGGTGTGTAGACATAGGCTCCGGGTATTTTCCTGGCTCGCAGAATATGTTTGCGGCCCAAACGCGCCATGGTACTCATTACCGTCGTGTACGCGATATAGCGGTGCAACCTGAAATCTTCGTAAACGTCACGCACGGTCAACCACTGCCGGTCGGGTGTTATACTTTCCCAGATATACTCCATTATATCAGCTTCCAGATCGCCCAGAACCTTGCGTACTCCATCCCGGTCAGTGCGGAAAACGGTTATATCCGGCTCTAAATCCTGCTCCTGATCCAGGTCGGTTTCAGACTCCAATACCTCCGTAAGAGGCTCACCGGCCGTTTCAAACCTTTTTTCTTTCAAGGGTAAAGCCTCGGATGCCTCCGTTTTTAAAGTGTGCTGCCTCTTCTGGTCATTTTCGAGGCCAACTTTTGATTTTCTTGGCATAATTCTGTCTTCACTTCCTCACTACAGTTACTTTTTATTTGTCGCACAACCTCACCTGGTACCCTTATACCCCGGCCCGGTTTTACAGGCGCTACCACCTGCTCTTATCCTGAATTTGCCTCGAAGGTTTGCTTTAGCCGATTTCAAAATTAGCTTTTAGTATAAAACCGGATGATACTACTGTCAATAGTAAAACCTCTGACGGACCGGACTTTATTCACATTTTAAGGTTCTCTAATTCATCAAATTATCGGTTTTAGCTAGCCTCAAATTCTATTTGTAGGGTTCCTTTATTTGTAACCCTTCCGACCACCGTTTTGAGCCGGAGCTCTTTAGGCCGCTATAACCGGTGATCTCTGTTTTGCCTGGTGAGCGATAGGTTTACCGGTTTCGTCATTTGACAGTTTCTTGTTAGCTTGATACTATTGGCAGTAGTACGAACACATTAGTAGAAGCTGTACTGCTGGAGGATAAGGCGGGAAGAGGAATCACTTTTGCCATGCTTTTACCTGAGTTCATCAATTGAAAATTTGAAGGGGATCCGCCTCCAGACCAGGGAATTACCTTGTTCTATACGGTCTTTGACTGCTTGCCATAAGGTGCCTATCGGCTGCGCCAGGAAAAACCTATCTTTCAGTTCAAAGTCACCCATCAGGGTTAAATAAAAAAAGAAACCAGTTATTGCCCGAGGCATCCCTACTTCGCCAAAGATACAGACGGAGACAATTTTTGTTAAATAGAAACCAGCTTCTCTCAGCCCTCAAAGGAACGGCCCCTTTGTTTTTCTTTCTGGTTGTGGCCCTTGCATTTACCTGGCCCTTACCCCTGAATATGTCAGATCGGGTTGTAGCCACCGGGAGTGGCGATATATGGCAGCATCTCTGGAATATCTGGTGGGTGCGCTTTTCTCTGCTCGATTTGCATTCACTTCCCTATAATACTTCTCTGCTGTTTTATCCGACCGGGGCTAACCTGTTCTTTCACGCCCTTGACCCGCTGGACGGATATATCTCCATCCCCTTCCAGCTTATATTCGGTCTGGTAGCTGCCTTTAATCTGGTAATTCTATTTCAAATCACGCTGGCCGGGTGGGCCACTTATTTGCTGGCTTCTTATCTGACCGGTAATCGGCGGGCCGGGCTGGTCGCCGGGATAATATATGCCTGCTCCCCGCTTGAGTCGCGCCTTATTACCCTGGGGCAACTTGAACTGACTTCAATTGAGTGGATTCCCCTCTTTATCTTTGCCTTTATCAAATCCTTTGACCGGAACCAGCCAGGAAGGGGGGTGTGGGTCTGGCGAATTCTGAGTGCACTCTGTCTGGTAGTTTTAGCCCTGGTAAGCTGGTATTACCTGCTCTATGCCTTTTTGCTGGGCGGGTTATACGGATTGTACCTCCTTTTTAGAGAACGAAAAGGCTGGCGGGAAAGATGGGCTGCCACGCTTCTGAACCTAGGCCTGGTATTTGGAGGGGCCGGTTTGCCGGTGCTGCCCCTATTAGTGGCTACCCTGAAGGCGGCCGGTTCTGGTACCACCAGCCAGCCAATTTTTACCGTTATTTACAACTCGGCTACCTTGAAAGGTTTTTTAACTCCCGGACCCTCCGCCCTCTGGGGTCTTTTTGGTTCCAGTGATAATCATGAATTTCGAGGTAATTTTCTGGGTTTTATAGCTCTGGGGTTGGCCTGGTGCGGCCTGGTTACCGGCTACAAAAAGAACTGGTTCTGGGTTCTGGTGGCGGCTGTCTTTGGTCTTCTGGCGCTTGGCCCGGTCCTTCACCTGAGTTTTAATCCGGACTGGACACCCCAAACGATTGAAGGTGGCCCCAGTCTGCCAGGGCGACTCCTGTATAATCTGCCTTTTGGTAATATTGCCAGAGTGCCCCTCCGGTTCGGCCTGGTCACCTTTTTAGCACTGGCAGTTCTGGCGGCCTTCGGTCTGAACTGGCTGGAAAGTAAACTTTTCAGGAGACCGGTCAAGTTTTTACCCGCCAGATGGGGCGGCTGGTTACCGGCGGCTCTGGCCGGTTTGCTGGTATTTTTAGAGTTCTTCCCTGGCATCCGCCCTTTGATTGATACCGCTGTCCCGGCGGTTTATACCCAGCTAGCGGCTGAAAGTTCCTGGAACGACTTTGCCGTCCTTGAAACACCTGACCGGGACGATGCCTCTATCATAAGTAAGGCGATGTATTACCAGACGGTCCAGGGCCACCCCATGGTAGGCGGCTATCTCTCTCGCAAACCGACTTATCCCTTCAAAAATTATTCCGGTATCCAGGAGCTGCTGGCTCTTGAGGAACGGCTCAATCAGCGCGATATTCTGGACCGGGCCAGTCTGCGAAACGTTCCGGGTGTCCTGAACTTTTACAATATTCGCTATGTTATCGTCCATACCTCTCTCCTGTCCGACCCGGATCGTCTCTATAATGCCAACCGACTGCTTCAAACCGTATTTGGGCCTGACACAAAGCCTTACTACCAGGACAGCCAGTTACAGGTCTGGCAAACACCCACCTTTATCGAACAAAAAGATACCTCTCCTAGGCTAGAGAAAATGCTGCCTGAGTTAGGCGAGGGGTGGGGCAAACGGCTTGATACCCCTTCGGGGCCGCAGCGTGTGGTAGCCAGCCAGGCTCGTCTGGCCTTATTCAATCCCTTCCCTTCGCCGATGTCTCTGACGCTGCAGGTCAGGGTAGCCAGGGAGGATCAGAAGGTCAGCCTGAAGACCGCCTTGAACCAGAAAGAGATAAACTTTTCTGAAACCGCCGCTTTATCCGGGACCGTTCAAATCAAGTTGACGCTGGCTCCCGGTCCTAACGACCTGATTTTTACGACTTCAGGAAATATTTACTTTGGCAGCTTTACCTTTAGTTCTATTTCCTGAGACCAATCTCTCTGGTGCTGTTTTTACCATGCACTGACACACCAGTTTGGATAGGTCGGCGACTGGCGCAGGTATGCCCCCACTCTGGTCGTTCTCTGATCATTCTTCATCGTAGTGAGGTTCTCCAACAATTCAAACTAAACCTTAAAATGCTTCTAAAAGAAGTGGGTTTGGCCTTTCTAATAAAATGCGGGATCTGGTTGATGGCCTCGGGTGGCAAGCTAGCTGCCCGCCCGATATTACAGCCTTTGTAATTCGACTATTCGACCTTTTACTGGCTCAAGCTTTCGCACGAACCGGGTTACTACCTTTTAATCTCGATACGTACTATTTCAAATAGTAGAAAAAAAACAAAACGCGGTTTTTTTGCTGGTAGGGATAATACTTTTGGGATTTTACTGAAGCCTCTCAGGTTGAACAGGGCTGTCTGGTAAACCCGCCCGGTTAAATCGGCTAAACCCGGTATCTCTAAAAGAAATCCATAATACTGGTAGAATTTTCCCTGTGGAGCGTCTTTTCAACCGGTCAGACAACGGGTAGCACTCCTCTATCAGGCAGATAACCTTTCTTTTTTCTTCTCAAGGTGGCTAACGGTTCCGGCCCTGAAGCGGTAGAAAGGGTCCAGCAAGGCCAGGGTAAATCCGGCCTGTTTGTTAGGTCTGAAACAGTGCAGGCTTGCGGCACTTCCAGTTTTACTGGTTTACTGAATAGCTGGTGCTTAGGTTGTTAAACTCCCCAAAATAGGATTAACAGATATTCATCCTGATCAAATTCAGATTCAAACAATCTTAAATCTCTAACCGCAATAATTAATCCAGATTTTGACTGAACGCAGCCAGGTGTTTTATTCCAGCCTTTATCAGGTTTATTGAGTTTACTGTGTGCAATAAATAAACAGAAATAAACAGAAATAAACAGACTAAAAAATGGTCTGCAGGTACAAATGAGAACCAAAACCCAGCTAAAACAACCTTTTGGGAAGTCGAATACGCCGCGAACCAACCAGCGCCAACCTTTCAAAGTGGAGCCGAGAATATCCACCAGGGTTCTAACTGCCAACCAGATTGACCGACCCGGCGGTTTCAAAACCATTAAACAGGTCACCTTCTTTCTGGAACACTTTGTAACCCCCTTTGCACCAATCCTACTATTGTTGGTGGTTGGGCTTCTCCCCTATTTTTTGCTGCCAGAAGGAAAAAGCCGCTGGGGTGATTTCTTAAATATCTTCCTTGGTCTTACTATTGAAGCGTTACCCTTTCTACTGATGGGGGCTTTGGTAGCGGCTACTTTAGGTGTCTGGAAGCAGCGCAATAAAAGGGTCACCGGAGTCTGGAAGAAAATAGTCGGGACTCGCGGGGGTGCCACTGCGGCGGGGATAGGTCTTGGATTTGCCTTGCCGGTTTGTGAATGCGGTACCGCCTCAATCGCCCGGCAGGTAACCCGAGAAGGGGCCCCGGTCTCGATGAGTCTGGTATTCCTGCTGGCGGCTCCGATAATAAACCCTGTGACTATTCTCGCCACCTGGATTGCTTTTGGAGGTGATTGGAGCATTGTGCTGGGAAGAGTCGGTCTTGGACTGGTCCTCGCCACCGGAATGGGCCTGTTATTCAGTTTTCACCCCGCGCCAGGCCAGCTTTTTAAGCCCGGCTTGATGCCTGGTGGGAAAGACAATCTTCCAGTTAATAACCCGCCCGCATCCCCGCACGCCCATTCACATTCGGCCCCTACCCAGGCTGAAGAAAAACAGGAGGTCCATGCTGCTCCGGTAGCAGACGCGGCGGCATCTCAGCCCGGTCGGTCAAAGGTAAGTGGGTTTATGCAGCAATGCTTTTTGGAATTTCTCGGAGCGACCAAAGTCGCCGTGCCAGGAATTTCGCTGGCTGCGGCCTTTCAGGCTTATATCTCCCCCGGCTTATTTTTAGGGCTGGGTCAGGGCGCGGTTCTCTCCGTAGCGATACTCATGCTGCTGGCGACCTTAATGTCGGTCTGTTCTTCAGTTGACGCCTTTGTGGCCCTGAGTTTTACCGGCCTGTTTCCGGTCGGGGCGGTCCTGGCGTTTCTGGTATTCGGACCATTAATCAACCTGAAAAGTCTTTTTCTCTTTCGCCTCGTGTTGCGACCTGCAACCATCTGGCTTCTTACAGTATTATGTTTTAGTTTCATTTTGCTTGCTGGAGTAATTATCAACCTCAGGTTGGTTTGATGCCTGATGAATAAATTACTTCTCTTTGACTTTACGCCGGTTGGACCACCTTTTTGTGAGCAGAGCCAGCGCCAGCGCCGGTACGAGCGCCAGCATCTGACCCGACCCTGCCCCAGGGGTTCAGACCGACCAACTTTTAATAGAATAGAATGGTAGAACTTCTATGTCTGTTGTTAACTTCTTGACCCGGACCCTTATAAGTACCCGTTTTTGTAGCCGTAATCGTAACCGGCCAAGTACGCCAGATAAACCGGGTTTTCTGGTGGGTAAACGTCTAACTATTGAACGGCTGGGCGGTCTTACTTTGGTGGGACTGGGAAGCTGGCTTCTTTTGAGACTATGGGACGGGACTTTAACTTTTTATCTGCATCCCCGTTTTAATATTCTTATAGCCCTGACCGGCCAATTGATAATCTTTGTGGGCGGCTGGCTGGCTTTTTGGTACAGGGGTAACCCGACGGAGAAAAATTCTGGCAGGCAAGCACTGGAGGTAATCAGTGGAATAGTGTTGGCTGCGGTTATAGCGTTAGCTGGACTGTTAGTGCCGCCCCGCCCCCTCGATTATAGTCGGTTGAATTTATCATCGACAAAAAGTGGAGTGGCCGTAAGCACAGGTAGTAGCAACCGGGCGTTGGCCCAGGCCCTTCTCAATCAGGACTGGAAAGATACCGCTAAACTCGATACCGTTCGCTGGAACCTGCTCGATTGGAGTGCGGCTCTAAACGAGCCAGAACGAGCCGAAAGTCTGCTCGGCCGACCTTCTGATGTGGTTGGTTTTGTGGTCCAGCCGAAAGTTGAGAACAGCCGTTATTTCCTGCTAACCCGGTATGTAGTGGTCTGCTGTACTGCGGATAGTTCTGCCCTGAAACTGCCGGTGATCAGTGATAATGCTCAAGCTCTGGAAGACGGCCAGTGGGTTAGAGTTCGCGGTACCCTGGGTAAAAGCGCCAACGAAACCCTTGCTTTTCTGGCAAGTGGCGTTGACATCATACCCAGGCCCGCCCAGCCTTATATTTTCCCATAAATTAGCCCGGGGTGGGTGAGGAGCAAACTTTACAGGACTCTGAGCCACCTGATTTTAACCTTAAACGGTCTGTATAAAAGGTCTTACTCCGGACAGCCCGGTCATAAATGAGCCAGTTGAAGTGGGTATAAAAGGGTGTTGAAAACAGCGCGACAATTTTATTTTTTGGTCTCTGGCCTGGTCCTTGTTTCGAGCCTGGCCCTGGCCCTGGTTGTAATAAGCGGTGATGTGGCAGGCCAACCCCTAAAGGCCCAATTCAACTTTCTCGCAGAGGGGCCAAACGGATTTCCCCAGCTTGCGATTACTTTCGAGCGCTCAAAAATACCGGAAAGAGCCTCGGCGGAGGCGGCCTTTGAAGTAACCCCGGCCCTGACCGGCGATTTTGGTTGGAAAGACTCCACTCTAATTTTCAACCCTTCAGGTAAATTGGCCGGTAACACGGATTACCAGGTCCGGCTTCGCGGGGGCTTAAGACTGGTGGGCGGGGGCCGTCTGAATTACGAACAGTCGAGTTGGACCTTTCACACCCGGTCACCGCGTATTATCTATCTCAAAAAGGAAGGGCAGGCCGTAAATATCTGGCTGGCAGAGAGTGGAAAGACCTCCAACCCGGCCCCGGCCCGCCCGTTAACTTTTGAAACTCAGCGCCGGGTATTGGATTTTAGCTTCTCTCCGGGTGGAGAACGGCTGGTTTACAGTCTGGAAGAGCCCGACCAGCAGCAGGCCGGACTCTGGTTATTAAAGATACCTCAGTTAACCTCCGAAAGCCCGGTCGGGTCAGGGGCAGGAACAGGGGCAGGTGTGAACACAACCCCCGAAAATAAAGATGTACTCCCGGCGCCCATAAAATTGGTCCTTGAGGCGGGAGTAAGGGCGACCGCACCCCGCTGGTCGGCCGGGGGCGATCTGATTTCCTATGAAAGGCGGCTTATATTTAAGGGTGGGGTTTTCGGACCGGCTCAACTGTGGTTGGTTAAGTCTGACGGCACGAGTCTGCCACCCCTTTACGGTGGTTACCAGCAGTCCGGATATGATCTGCAGTGGGCGGCTGGTGGAGACAAAGCCTTTTTCTGGGAACCAAAGCTGGAGGCGATAGGTATTTTCAACTTCACCGGAGAACCAAAATGGAAAACCATGAAGGGTCTGATTTTTGGAGGTATGGCACCTTCCCCCGACGGCCAGGAAATTATCGTTTCACGCTTTGACTATAGTGGCGTCCAGCAAAAAAAGATCTTGGTAAGTCTGTCAGCGGAAAAAGGGAAGACCGCCGCCGATTGGGAACCCAGCCTGCTCCAGCCACCCAATGAGGCCGGGTTTAATTATAGCGCCCCGGTCTGGTCGCCTGATGGTCGGCTGGTCGCTTTTAGCAGACAAGAAGTGGGACCCAAAACGGAAAAGAAGGATAGTCGGATCTGGCTATATGATCCGCAAAGTGGAAGTTCCTGGCCTCTAATAAAAAACGATTCCAACTTGAAAAACTTCAGTCAGGGCACTTTTAGCTGGTCGCCGGACGGGCAAAGAATTGTTTTTGAAACTTATCAAAGTGGCGCTCTGGCTAATTCTGAAACCACTCAGTTATGGGAAGCTCCTCTGGATAGTAAAGAAACTCCCAGGCCCCTTACAGGTGGCTTCAGTCCAAGGTGGATAATTTAAGTATGCCCGCCCCGGGCTGGATCCCACAGAGAGGAGCAGCCAACAGCCAGATAGCTCAAGAGAAGAAATTCTTATAAATTCGCAGATTATTCGATTGAATTAAAATTTCCTTTTAAATTTTATGGTTTTATTCCAAACTCGACGCAAATTCTTGAAAAGGTTGGTCTATCTGGGTGGGTTTGTGGGAAGCCAGGGCGTCCTATTAAGCGGGTGCGGTAATACTCCTGAAGGGGTTCCACCTGCTCCAGGTCAAAATGTTGTCCCTCGGTCAAACTCACCCTATCCACCAAAGGCGGAGTTATCCTCTACCGCTGTTCCGCCACAAACTCAAACCTCACCGAACGTCGAAACCACCGGACCAGGGCCGACCTCGCCCCCGACGGGAACCGGGTTAGGGGTGCCTCCGGATTACGAACGGGTGGGACCGGTCGAAAAGTTCGGGCCTGCGGATGACCCCTATGGAGTGACCATCCGTGGGAAGAATGTAATAATTTACAACAGTGGCAGCAGTTTCTACGTCTTTAGCGACTATTGTACCCACCAGGGTTGCCAGGTTGAGTACGCCACCCGAGCCCAGAAGTTTATTTGTCCCTGCCATGGCAGCGAGTTCACTAAAACGGGTGCGGTTACCAAAGGACCGGCCCTAACTTCCCTGGCTCGTTTTGAATTCAAAATAGTCGGAGAAATAGTTTATGCGGACCTGACCCACCTCTAAACAGTTAAGTTCAAACCTCTTCAATGGTTTGAAACAGGAGACTATAAGGACATAACCATTCCCCTTTTTAAAGACTTTCTTTTCCTTTATTCGACATAATCCGGAGTTTTCTCTTCCAGGGGAAATGTACGGGTGCGCGCCGGGGAATAGAGGCAAAAAGTTTCGGAGCTGCTTTGCCGCTGGTAGGGCAAACTCTTCCGCTCTGCTCGGTAAAGTTCGGGTATCTCGGGAAAAGACGCAGGCTTAAGCAAATAGCGCGCAAGTTACTTTCACTTAAGTTACATTCAGCTTGATGCCGTTCCCACCTGGCGGGACTAACGGGACTCAGGGCGGGTAACACACTTTCAAAAAGGAAAGGCCCAAAGCCGCCTGTAAGAGATACAGGATGCCTGCACTATCCCGTAAGGCCTTTCAAAGCTAGCCTCATTAGTTATATTGAGGCTAATGAAAGCCAGGCTTGAGCCTACAATCTATAAAAAGGGTAATTAGGAAGACCCCTATAATCACTATATATAGGCCACTGGTTCTTTATCAAAGGCTTTCTTGCAGGCCGGGGCACAAAAATAGTAATTTCGACCGGCATAACGCGACTCAAAACGGGCGGTGGTGGAATCAACCTCCATCAGGCAGACCGGATCGATTCTGGCAAGCTCTAAAGTTTCTGGATCCTCTTCCCCATGTGGTCTCTCTTGCATCCCAGGTGTAACCGCGAGCGAAGAATCCCCGGTCCTCGTTTCTACGGGAGCTGTCAGCCCTTCTAATTCGCCTGATTGAAGCCGGTCTTCCTTTATCTGAACAGGGTTCTGGCTCGGGGCTGGGGTTGAGGCATATATTGGAGGTAGATACCGTTCGAAAACGTTCTCGGCTAAAAGGGTAGGCACGGGTGCATAAATGTCCTTTAGCAATACTTCAATAAAGTCGAATATCAGGGGTATATATTTGTCATCATTAAGATCCTTAAACCAGATTGAACGCCCTGAGAGCTGAAGGAGTGCGTTATTTCCAACCGCACAGGGGCCAAGGCAACCGGTAAAACTCAGATGAACCCTGTTTCTAATTCGGCGGTTTTCCCACTCCTGTTCGTAAAGATTGGTGTTTACGCTTGTCCGCCCTTTTTCGGTCCAGCCGCAACAGCAATTGCCATGAGCTTTTGAACAAACCATTAAATTACCCTGCAGTTGAACGATCCTAAAATCCTCGTCCCTGGCATGAACTTTGATCATCTTTAAGGGTTTTCGACTGATACTGAGCGATTGTGTTTCTTGCATACTTTTCTTTATAACCTTTTCTTTTTCCCCGCTATCAATGGCTGAAGGGTAAATGAACTAATGGGTAACTTTCGGTATTTCAGAAGCGGCCCCCAGGTACAGGTGAAAACTACCAGCAAAGCCCAGGCTTTGTCTGACACGTCCTCTGATTCGCCAGAAATAACAAATAAGTCCTCAAAACGCCTTGATTCGGATTTCGGATATTAACTGGTGGGTAATAATGTGGCAGTTACCACATTATTACCCACTAAATAAGATTCAAAATTAACCTGTATACCCCTACCCACTAAGGGTATACGCGAAAATTATAATACCCCTGATGGGTATAGTCAATACTCAGAAGTATGATTTTGAAAGCTTTCTACTTTTCCGCTAAAGGGTACTTCCGCCAGGTTCTAAGAGGAATTTTATTCTGGCAACAGCTTATGGTGTTGGGAAGTAACCAGGCGGGCATAAACACTATTCTTTACCAGCAATTCCTGGTGGGTTCCGTTTTCGGCTACTCGCCCATTTTCTAAAACAATTATGCGGTCGGCGGTGCGGATCGTAGAAAGTCGGTGAGCATTCAGTAGGGTAGTGCGGCCTTTTACAAGGCGGGATAAAGCCAGGTGAAAGGCCTATTCGTTTTTGGTATCGAGATTAGAAACCGACACCCCGCATCACCTGAGCAACCTGGCGAAGAGCCTTCGCGGCCGGTTCAGCAAGTTGGCCCTGTTTGACCATTACATCAACTTCTCCGGCCATAACTTGACCGTGTTCGGCCATATTCTGTCCTTCGGGCACCATGGCCTGGCCGTCCCACCGGGGACCTTCTATGTTGATTGAGCCTACATTGGCCGGGTTATGGATCCTGGCCTTAGAGGCGGTGACCAGGATGTTCAGTTACCCTGAACGGCCAGATCGCGCTGGTTCGAGTGAAGACTGCTGGCAGCGGTGGGATCAGCCGCCTGAGCTGGCCCTGCTTGCCCATTTCCTGGCCGTCTTTGAGCCAGTGTTCGCCCTGTATTAGCAGGCTTTGGCTACCCTTTCGGCCGCCTTCCTTGACCATTTCCTGGCCGTGGCTCTGCATTGTTACGCCGGCCTGTTGCATCGCCGCTCCGCTCTCCTCCCTTGAGATCAGGTTTGGCGTCCGAACCGGGGTCATATAACCGATTACTCCCAGGACAAGTATCACCGGCAAAAAGGCTCCAAGGACTGAAATGAAAATCCCCAGCTTGTGCATAACTGTACCCTCCTTGGTTGGGAACGAACTGCTAATCCAAGCTTAACAAACAAACCGGCGCACTGGACAACCAGGGCCGGTTCACTGGGCCTTAATACCAGGAAGGCTATTTCAAATCTGGTTATAACTGCGGCCCCTGCACCTGCAAGTGCTTTCTAAAAGGATTTTGTTGTTCTTCAGGCTCTTTTTCTTGACGCCGTTATTTATGTATATCGGGCCGTTGTTAAAGCCTGGTTGCCCTTTAGGCCCAAAGGACCGGGTAGGGTGGGGTAAAACCCCGCCCTGTATCAGGCTTCTTTACCGGCTATTTTTAAAGCGTTCATCCGCTGGTTTCGCCACCGCCTCAGCCTCAAGTACTGCCGGAGTATCTAAGCGGTTGATTTCTGCGGTCAGATTGTCTTGTTTCAATTTAAGGTCGGACAGCTGAATTTTTAACCAGGCTACTTCTTCCTCACGGGAATGAAACTCGGTCGGGGGCGGCAGAGCCGGTTGGTTTGAATGGTTGTGGTTGGCGTGCGACTGGTCGCCCTGCGAACTTCCACCATGATCATGCATTCCCGCATGCATCCCGCCGTGGTTGCCACCCATCATAAAGATCATCATGAGAGGGCAGGCCAGGAGGAATAGTAACGGTAGCCCGGTGGACCCAAGGTTAGGAACTAAAGCAAAGACGAGCACGAGCGCTACCGCCAGACCACCAATGTATAACATCAGATTCTCTTTTTTCATTTTCGCCACCTCCAATGGCTCTGACAAAATAAAATTAGGACAAAAGGTAATAGTTTTCAACCACCGGCTTATTCACTCATCCCCGGGCGGTAGTTTTACCGGACTGCGATGTTACTGGCTCTGGCCCTGGCCCTGTTAGAAACTGAATTTCACCTTCCAGGGTTTTTTCGTCTGATTTGAGATTATTTAGCTGGGCTTTAAGGCTATCGAGTTCGTCCTCTTTGGTTAGGTGATATCCTGGCGGATAGATTGATTGCCAGGAATTAACCGGGGTGTGGTGCTGGTGCTGAGCCTGGTTAAACTTCGTATTCTCGGTATTAATCGCTAAAGCAAGCCCCCCCAGAGGTAATAAGAAGAAGATCAATAAGGGCAAGATGCTTGCAGTTAAACCGGGGAAAGCTCCCATAAAACCAATGGCTGTGAGCAGAACTACCAGGCCCAGTCCAAGGAAGATTCTTATAAAAAAGCTATAAACAACCTTGCCTTTCATGTTAATTACCTCCTTTTAGCTTTCTTAATTTTAAAAAGAATGACTTTACAATACCTGAAAGTTATTTCTTCTTATCTTAGCTGACACTTTTATTAAAGCTCATCTTTCTTAGCGGGGGCTGAGGAAAATCTTAGGATTGGCTGAGGACTGGTAAACGTTTTGCAAGCCCGCCGGGCTGTCCTTTTAAGTTCGTTCACCTTTGTTTACTTGCTATCACCTGGTGGTTTTCCGCCAGGTGAGATAATTAAAAGAGTGAAAGCTAAACCTACCTGGAGTTAATTACGCTGCCTGTGATAATCTAATTTCAAGGAGAAAGGTAGTTGTGGGGATGGATCTTCAAACAACCAGCAGGCTTAAGGTTTAGCCACGGTAGCCCTGGCAGCCGAGTGTTGCCCTGTTACAAACGAAAACTTCCCTGTCAGCTTGAGCTTACCTGGTGCTTAAATGTGAAAGTTTAACAACCACCCTGCCTTTAGCTTTTAGCCAGGAAACTCTATCCTACTCAGGCTATCCGGTTTCTAATTACTTTGGGCGGTGTCTCAATTATTTTTCTGTACACCCTATTTCTTAAGAGAATCTTAAACCAACCCTCAGCTAAACCTAAGTTTAAGATGTTAGATGTTAATAGTAGGGAAGCGAATAAATATGTAACCTGCTACCTTAGAAGTAGAAGGTCTAACTTGTCCCAGCTGGTCCGGGCCTGGGGTCCCAAGCGGCTGGTTCATTTTTACTGGTAAGGAGCGGTGGGCTGAAATTAGCGGCAAAATAAAATACTCCGCCGCAAGCAGCGGAGTATTTTAAGCGGATTTCTCTCACAAGGAAGCGCCGCACGCGGCGGGGAATTCAACCCAGAGAGATTAAATACTCATGAACTCAAACTATCCTGTTCAGCTACTTGCTGTCAGGGCCCGGTATTAAGTAAAGATAAGATCTGAAAAAGAGCAATCAAAGAATGCGAAAGAGAAATGATAAAGCAGAAAAAAACAAAGAACCTAGGCCGCTACCGGCAGATCGCAGAAGTGCTGGCCCGCCACGGTCTTGGCTTCTTAGTAGGAGTATTGGGCCTGGAAAGATTCATTCCTTTTCACAAGGGTTTATTAGGCCATCCTAGCCGGGCTGAACCTTACACCCGCCCGGAACATCTAAGAATGGCCCTGGAAGAACTCGGTCCGTCTTTTATCAAACTGGGGCAGTTACTCTCGACGCGCTCCGACCTGCTTCCACAGGATTACCTGGTCGAATTTGCCAAACTACAGGACCAGGCTCCAAGGGTGCCAGGCGAACAGATCCGGGAGATAGTTGAGGCCGAGTTAGGCCGTCCTCTTAACGATATTTTTGTCACTTTTGACCTGAATCCCTTAGCGGCCGCTTCTATCGGCCAGGCCCATGCCGCAACCCTGGTTGGGGGAGAGGCGGTAGTGGTTAAAGTGCGCCGCCCAGGTGCAGTTGAACAGGTTGAAAAAGACCTGGAAATTTTTCAAAACCTGGCCGTGGCGGCCAGCAAACGCTGGGAGGTTGCCGCCGATTACGACCTGGTGGGGTTAACCCAGGAATTCGCGGCGACCCTGCGAGCGGAACTTGACTATGTTAAAGAAGGGCACAATGCCGAACGATTTACCGCTAACTTTAAAAACGAGCCTTCAGTGCATATCCCGAAGGTGTTCTGGGCGACCTCCACTACACGGGTATTGACCCTCGAACGCCTCAGCGGGGTAAAAATAAATGATCTGGCGGCCCTTGACGCGGCGGGGATTGAGCGGGGGGCATTGGCCCGGCAGGCTACGCAGGCTGTCCTTAAGATGATTTTTGAGGATGGTTTCTTCCACGCCGACTTACACCCCGGAAACTTTTTCATTGAAATTGAAGATGGTGGGCAAATTGGCCTGATTGACTTTGGCATGGTTGGCGTGGTGGATGAGCGGACCAAACAACAGTTGATAAGTCTTTTTCTGGCAGTAACCGGTCAGGACGCCGACCGGCTGTTGGAAGCCTTTCTTGAAATCGGGGTAACACGAGGCCAGGTTGACCGCGACTTGCTCCGGCGTGACCTGGCCCAGCTGGTCTCGCGCTATTTCGGGCTCAGCCTGCACGAGCTGGCGCTCGGCAATTTAATTGAGGAAGCCCTGGCTGTTGTCCGGCGTCACAAACTGCAACTACCTGCCAATCTGGCGTTGCTGCTAAAAACGGCCATTATGTGCGAAGCTCTAGGCGCCCAACTCGATCCCTCTTTTCGCCTGTCACAAGTGCTGGTCCCTTACGCCAGGCAACTGATCTGGCAGCAATACAGCCCAGGCAACTGGTTTCCTAAGCTAGGCCGGTCCGGCCTGGAAGCGGCCCAATTAAGCCTGGAGTTGCCACTGGTCTTGCGCCGCTTGCTGGGGGAGTTAGAGAGAGGCGCTCTGGAAGTCGGAATGCAACCGCGCGGTTTTGAGCCAATCGTTAACCGGTTCGAGAAACTGGCCAACCGGATTGTGCTGAGCATTCTGGTTGCGGCTTTCATTATCGGCCTGGCAATACTGCTGGCTTTTTATCACCCGCCCGGCCTGGAACAATTTGCTGGCGCTCTTTTCGTAATCGGTTTCGGGCTTGCCAGCGCCTTGGGGCTTTACCTGGCCTGGAATATCATTCGCTCCGGGAGAAGCCATTAGCCTTCCATATATAATTATCATGTATACTAATCATGGTAATGAAGACGATAAACTCCTTCCCGCTTTCTCAAGGGCCAGATGAGGCTTAAAGCCACAACCTGGGCAAGGAAAAGGAGGGGAAGGAAATTAAAAGGAGAATTTATGGCCCCAGCCTACCGTAACAACTCGCCTGTTCCGGTACGTATGTATCAAACGGACGACCATCTTGTAGTTGCAGCTCCCATGCCCGGTCTTGAGCCAGAGTATATAGCGATTGTTATAAAGGTCGCCCCGGTGCAATTGACCTTGCTTGGGGATGAACGGGGACCGCGCCAGCATGAACTCGATTTACTGCTGGCCGAATGGTCCATCGGTCCCTACTTCAGGGAATTAGACTTACCTTATCCGGTCAGTGGTCCCCTTTCCAACGCAACTTACGGTAACGGGGTGCTGGTTGTCTCAATGCCCCGTCTTAAGGGGGTTCCGGTAGCGGCCGTACCCTCCGGGCCAGGGTAACGACAAGATAATGCTACAACCAGCCCTTGCCGCAACCCAAGCCCCAAACCCCAACCCAAGCCCCAAACCCCAACCCTCCCCGGTTCTTCCATACCGGTCTTTTTGGCCCACTTAGCAAGCAGCTCAAAGCGCAAATCTGAGCAGCCCTAACGATTACATAATCACCGACCGCGTAGTTCCCTGAGCCGGAGTGCCGCAGGCTACCTTAACTTTTGGTGCACCCCAGGCAAATAGGGCGACTGCCACCAGCAGTATGTTCAATAAAACCGCCAGGCTAATCCGGTAGCCGATCGAGTCCACCAACCACCCGGTGAGTAGAGGGGCCAGCGTGGCCCCGGCATCCCCAAAAGTACGGTAAAGACTGATTCCAATTGGCCGGTCGCCTTCGGAAGTAAAAGCGGCCAGGTAAGCCAGGGGCGCTGGCCCCACCAGGCTACTGCCAAGACCTAACAGGCCCATTCCGGCCAGGAAAACCGGGTAATTACCGGCTACTGCTAACACCAGGAGAGCGCAGACGGTTACTAAACCGCCACCCACTATAACCGTTTTAAGACTCAGGTGGTCGGCCAACCAGCCCGCCGGGTAAAAACCAAGTAAGCCGATTACACCGATGAGGGAAAGGGCCAGCCCGAGCTGTAAACTGTTTAACCTTAACAAAATGGTCCCAAGCAGGGGTGCGGCCAGCAGTTGTGTCCCCACACGGGCAAAAACCAGGGTTAAACTCAGCAGCCAGAGAGTTCTCAGTTTTGGGTTAACTACCTGCCGCCAGGTCAGGGCTAAATTCGTAGAATATTTCTCGCGCCGAGCCTCAGGGGCCGGAGAGGGTAGTAAATCGGGCTGCCGGTTGAGTTCGCGGCGCAGCCACCAGGCGGCAAAAGCGGCCAGTAGAGCGTAGATTACAAAAGGCAGCCGGGGGCCAAACTGAGCGGCAATGATACCGCCCAAAAGCGGCCCAACCGAGGCTCCCAGTAACCCCGCCGCCAGGTAGAGCGCCAGGGAGCGGCCGGCTCCCCGGTTTTCCCCGGCGAGGGCGGCCGTACTCACCGTTCCATAAACCGCGGCGGCCGCTCCCTCCGCTGTACAAAACAGGGCCAGGCTCCAGAAATTACCGGCCACCGCGCATAAAACCGAAGCCGGTACAATTAAGGCCGGGCTGCCTACCAGGAGGGCGCGGTAACCCAGGCGCCGGGCCAGCCAGCCGGTTGGCAGCCCTACCAGTAGCCTGGTGAAACCAAAACTTGCCAGGAATAGACCGATCAGGGCCGCGCTTGCGCCCAGTGACGCCGCGTAGGCCGGCAGTACCGGTGTGAGCAGGCCCATTCCCAGGGCCGTAATCCCCGACCCAAACGCTAAAATCGAGCCTTTTGAACGCATTAGCTGGCAGTCCTAAGCCGAATGAACTGGCGGGGCCGGTGGAGTGAGAGCCTGGACACCGGGGCCTGGGCGGTTGTTGTCACCGGCCGCCGCGCTGGAGCGCCAGCCGGGCAGGCGGGTCCGCTTTAACATGAGAGCATTAGTCGCAACCAGGAGTGAACTGCCAGCCATTGAGAGGGCGGCGATTTCCGGTCGTAAGAGCAAACCGAAGAACGGGTAGAACAACCCGGCCGCGATCGGAAAGGCGACCGTGTTGTACCCGACCGCCCAGAAGAGGTTCTGTTTCATTTTGCGAACGGTCGCCCGGCTGAGGGCAATTGCCCCGATCACATCGAAGGGATCGCTCTTCATCAGCACCACATCGGCAGTTTCCATAGCCACGTCGCTACCGGCGCCTATGGCAATTCCGACATCGGCCTGGGCCAGGGCCGGGGCATCGTTAATGCCGTCGCCTACCATCGCCACCAACTTCCCCTGCTGCTGAAGCTCTTTGACCTTGGCGGCCTTCTGGTTGGGAAGCACCTCGGCCAGGACTGTTTGAATGCCTAATTCGCTGGCGATGCGTTCAGCCGTAGCCCGGTTATCCCCGCTCAACATGACTACCTGGACTCCTAGCCTCTTAAGCTCGGCTACCGCCTGCCGAGAGGTAGGCCGAATAGCATCGGCGATGGCAATCAACCTGGCCGCCTGACCATCTACAGCCGCGTACACCACCGTTCGCCCCGCGCCTTCCAGGCTGGCAGCCGTTTCAGCTAGGGGCAAGCCGGCCAGGGTAATTCCATTGTCATTCATAAGCTTGCGGTTGCCTGCCAGCATCGCCCGGCCCTCGACAGTTGCCTTCAACCCGTGGCCGGGAATAGCCTCAAAGTCGAGCGGCTCGGCCAGGCCCAGGTTGCGAGTTTTAGCATAGTCCACTATTGCCTGGGCCAGGGGGTGTTCGCTCGATTGCTCGGCCGAGGCCACCAGGCGGGCCAGCTGGTCGGCCGAAACCGCCGGGCCGGCCACCTCTAACGACACCACGCCAGGCTGCCCAACGGTCAGGGTGCCGGTTTTGTCAAAGATGATGGTCTGGATTTTACTGGCTTGCTCCAGGGCGGTAGCGTTTTTATAAAGAACACCATTGAGTGCCCCCAGGCCAGTGCCAACCATTACGGCGGTGGGAGTGGCAAGGCCCAGCGCGTCCGGGCAGGCGATAATCACCACGGTAATTGCCAGGGTCAGGGCAAAGACTAAGCTGGCTCCGGCCACCAAATACCAGCCTAAAAAGGTCGCCAGGCCAAAACCGACCGCCGCCGCTACCAGCCACTGGGCGGCTTTATCGGCCAGCCGCTGGGCCGGGGCTTTCGAATTCTGGGCAGTCTGGACCAGCTTGACGATTTGGGCCAGGGCCGTATCTTTACCAACCCTGGTAGCCCGGAAGCGGAAAGTGCCGGTCTTGTTGATAGTCGCACCGATAACCGTTACCCCCGGCGCTTTTTTGACCGGTAGGCTTTCACCGGTAATCATGCTTTCGTCCACGCTGGAACTTCCTTCGATTACCAGACCGTCCACCGGAATTTTGTCACCGGGCCGGACCAGCACAATATCGTCCAGCTGCACCTGGGCAGTGGGCACTTCGACGGGTTGGCCATCCCGGATAACGGTTGCTTTAGGCGGGGCCAGGTCGAGCAGCGCCCGAATGGCTGTGGATGCTCCCGACCGGGCCTTCATTTCCATCCAGTGGCCGAACAGCACAAAGGAAAGTAGCACCACCGAAGCCTCGTAGAAAACTTCACCCGCGAAGAAGAAAGTAGCGACGGCGCTGAAGAGGTAACCGGCCCCGACCGAAAGAGCGACCAGCACCGACATATCCAGGATTCGGTTCTTTAAAGCGCGGTAGGCTCCTACGAAAAACATCTGGCCGCCCCAGAGGACAGCCGGAGTAGAAAGCAGGAATAGCCACAGGTTGACCGGCAGGCCAAACGGCGTGGACAATTTCAGGCCGAAAACCTCGGTTGCCAGCGGCGAATAGAGTGAAACGACAATCGCCAGGATAAAGGTGACAATAAACCGCTTGCGCATATCAAGGACCATCTTTTCCATGCTCATGCCTGCACCGTGGCCCATTTCATGGGCTAGCTGGGCCTGTTCGCTGGAGTTAGAGTTGGAGTTGGAGTGTGAAGCCCTCTCGCCCACGCCCATGCTATGCTCACTATGTTCCTCACTTGCTGGGGTAGGTCCAGCGTGTTCAGGGGAAGGTTTAGCCGGACTGGTTGGTGCGGCAGGTGGGGGCACGGTTTCGGTTTCTACTCCCATATGATCCGCCCTGTGCTCATGGGGAGGGGGAGCCACCGCTTTGCCCGCCGGGGATGGCCCCTTCGAAGCAGAAGCCGAAGCAGGGGCAGGGGTTTTATTCAACCCGTCTGGTGAGCATAAATGGCTGGGCAAAACTTCGCCCTGGCAGTGGTAGCCACATTGCTCAATAAGCTGCCCTATTTCGGGTGGGGAAATTACGGTTTCGTCATAGCCGACCGTAACCGTACTACTCATATAGTTAGCTTCAGCCAGTTGAATGCCAGGATGGCGGCGCAAAAAAGTTTCCAGGGCGGGGCCGGAACTGCCTTGCAGCATTCCCCCGGCCTCTAATACAATTTCTTTACTCATTTTGTTCTCCTAATTTTTGTTCTTTTGGTCAGCCGTGTTTCGCCTCTTTGCCTGCTTCGCCTGCGCCGGTCAAATATACCAATCTTGCCGGGTAAAGGGCAGGTAGGACTGGCCCGCTGCCCCGGGTTTAATCAGTAAGGTCTGGTAAACACTAAGCTGGTTAGTTTTAAAACCGTATGCCGCGGCCGCCATGTAAAGCCGCCAGATGCGGTATGTCGGTTCGTCCACAATTTTTAGGACCTCGGCGTGCGACGCCTCCAGCCGTTGCACCCACTGCCGCAGGGTCAGCAGGTAGTGTTCGCGCAGGCTTTCCAGGTCTCGCGCTTCTAAACCGGCCTGTTCGGCCTCGTGCAGTATCGTGCTGATGGGCACAAGTTCCCCATCCGGGAAGACATAGTTCTCAATCAGGCCTGGGCCACTTATTTCTGGCTGGGCCAACCCGGTAGCGATGCCGTGATTTAGAAAGACGCCGCCCGACCTGAGCAGACGGTAAGCCTGCTTGAAATAAGTGGGCAACATTTTATGGCCGACATGTTCGACCATTCCCACGCTAACCAGGGCATCGTAGCTTTCAGGTTCAGGTAGCTCCCGGTAGTCTTTTACCTGAACCCGCGCCCGCTCGGAAAGGCCGGCCAGGGCAATTTGGGCGTTGGCGTAATCTGCCTGGGGTTGGCTGAGGGTAATGCCGGTTACATCCACCCCGAAATGGCTGGCCGCGTACAACGCCAGGCTGCCCCAGCCGCACCCCAGGTCCAGCAGTTTCTGGCCGGGCCGGAGCCGTAACTTGCGGCAGATATAATCCAGCTTGTTAGTCTGGGCCGTGTCCAGGTCTTCCCGGTCGTTGTGATAATAGGCGCAGGAATAGACCATTTGCCGGTCCAGCCAGAGCCGGTAAAAGTCGGTTGAAACGTTATAGTGGTAAGTTACAGCCTCCCGGTCCCGTTCAAGAGAATGAGGTTGGCCTTTAAGCCGGGCCGGCGGGCGCCCGCCAATTCGCTCATTTTTTAAGTCGGGCAGATGCCGGAGCTCGTTTAAGTGATATAGCTTGCGGTGCCAGCCCAGTGTAACTTGCCGCAGGGTATCGTCCAGTTCAAAAATTTCTTCCAGATTACCTTCCAAGTCAAAATCGTTGTAGAGGTAGGCTTCGGCTAAAGCCACTTCGGTACCCGGCAGCAACATGGCCCGCAATGCCCCCGGATGGTTGAGCACCAATGTAAGGTCAAATTGCCCTTCGTGCGGCCAATAACTTTTGTCCCACAGGCGCACCCCCACTCCCTGGGGCAATTTCGAGCCAAACAACTGGTCTAGCAACCGTAACGTCAACTGCCTGGCCGTCGGGCTTTCCGGTACAATTTCTGTAATCACTGCTAATCTCCTTTCCTTCTCTGCTTCTTAAGGTTAAATTGATTAAAATCAAAATAATAAGCTTACTTTATTTATTTACAATTAAGCTTTGACCTGTTCCACTCGTTCGGTTGTTACCGGCGAAAGCCTGGCGCTGTTAGCGGCCAGCCGGTTACGCCGGGTAAGGCCAAAGCTGATCAGCCAACCGAATACCAGGCTACCTAGCAGGTAGCCTCCCAGTACCAGCAGGGCCAGCCCCAGGCCACTTTCCAGATTGCCGTTCATAAATAGCAGGGCGCGCATACCTTCGGTAATATGGCCTGCAGGCAGCCACAGGTGCAGGAACTGCCACAGGCCGGGCACCATTTCCAGGGAATAAGGCCCCCCGGAAGCCGGGACACCCAGAATGGTAAAGAAGAAGAGGCCAATCACCAGGCTCAGGTGATAACCAAATACAGTCTGGAAAAAGAGGGCCAGGAAGTTGATAGTCAGCATACTGAAGACTGCGAACAGGCTCAGGCTAACCCAATCCGGTGCATCCATACCGAGCAGGCCGACCGCCACCCAGGTATCGAGCAGCCCCACGCCTACCGCCATCAGGCCGTACAGGGCGGCTTTGGTGTAGAAAACGCTCAGGGCCGAAAGCTGCGGCTCGATCAGGTTTTGCTGCTTTTCAATGTAGTGGTCAACTTGCTGTCCCAGGTCAAGAACGTTCAGGCGTTTATTTAACTTGCGCCGCTTCTCAGTGTAGCTGTCTACCAGAATACTTAACAGGTTCGTACCAACAAAGCCGCTTAAAATAAGCATTAAGGCGAAGTAGAAAGGCGAGAGTCCACGGGCGCTGTTTTCGCCCACCGGCATACTCAGTACGAACCTGGCCTGGACCGGGTCATTAAGCAGCCCCGCCACTTCCGCCGGAACTTTAGCCGCACTGGCCTGAAGTTTTTGTTTAAGCTGGTCACCGGTAGTCGTCGATATGTTTGTTACAACTGCCTGAATAATGCCCCTGGCCGCCGAGTCGGCCAGCGGTCCGGCTGCCTGGTTGGTCAGAACCTCAAGCTGTATCGGCCTGGTCGCCTTCAGGCTGCCCAGGGCCGCCAGGCTTCCGGAATAATCCGGCGGGATTATCAGGGCAGCGTAGTAGTTAACCTTGTTAAGTTCACTGACGGCGGCTTCACGGGAGGGCAGCACGGTCCAGCGGAAAGACTGGTTGGGTTGAGAGGCCATGAGACGGTCCACCACCTGCTGGCCGTAGTTAAGTTTCTGGCCCGCCAGTTCCAGGCCCTGGTCAGCATTAATCACGGCCAGAGGTAAATCGCGGGTGTTAGAGGCCGGGCTTAAAAAAGCGCCCAGGTAGCTAAAAGTAATCAAAGAACCCAGCAACACGGTTACTCCTAATGCCAGCCAGGTGAGCCGATCTTTTAGCAGGTGCTTAAACATTGGTTTGTCCTCCAAATTTTAGTAGATTTACTGTTACTGGATAGGCAGAAATTAATCACTAACAAACTAACTTACAGGAAAAGGCCGCCGTATCCAGCTCTTAATAAAAAGTAAGTGTACATAGAAAGGATAGAATGATTTACTTAGGAGAAACTTAGGAGGAGTTGAGCATTAGCTGAGGATCAGGCCGGTAAGTTAATTAAATTAGACCCTTACCGGGCTTTCCTTACCTTTAGCTTTACATTACCTGTTTATTGGAGCCTGACATTGAAATTACCAGGCCGGAAATTATCACGACAATTCCGGCAACTTCCAGCCAGCTAAGACTTTCCCCGAAAAATACAAAGGCCAGTCCAAGCCCGAAGCCCGGCACCAAAAAGAAAAAGAGGCTCAACCGGCCCACTTCGGCCCGCTGTATCAACCAGTACCACAGGGCGGTAGTAAGCGAGGTACCGGCCAGGGCCAGGAAAATCAGTTCGCCCGCAAATGCCCAGGTCCAGTTGAAGGCGGTTTGTTGCTCGGTCAAGGTTGAAAAGGCCAGAAGGGGTAGGCTGCCCAGAATTAATTGCCAGGCCGTAACGGCCAGCAGGCTATTTTCGGGATGCATTCGCTTGATAACAACGTTGCCAATGGCGGCCCCGAGCGAGGAAGCCAGCGCTGTCACCGTACCGAGAAAGCCAAAAAAATCGGAGGAAAGTAGCACCGGCCCGGAAATTAAGCCTATCCCGGCCAGGCCCAATCCCAGGGCAGCCATTTTAAGGCGGGTAACCGGCTCGCCTAAAAACAGCCCGGCCAGGAGCAGGGTAAACAAGGCCTGGGTATTTCCCAGCACGGAGGCGATCCCGGCCCCGGTACGCCCCGGGCTGAGAAACATCCCGCCAAAGGTCAGGGTGGTCGCACTGAGCGCCAATACCACAAGCCAGGGCCAGCTTTGGCGAGCCGGAATTAAGGGCTTGCGCCAGATGACGACCAGCAGGAGAAGGGCTATCCCGGCGATTAAAGCTCTCAGCCAGCCGAAGCTCAGAGGTGGCGCGAAGGCCAGCCCGGCCTTGATCACCACAAAGCAGGTGGCGTATATCAGAGTAATAGCGGTCATAACAAAAAGTTGCTGCCGAGTTGATACACCGGTAGCGGGGCCAGGCGGCCCAGGGTTAGCTTGAGTTAATAAGCTAACACTACGGCCGCCTGGCCGGTCGAGATGATTCATAGTTAATTAACTTTCATTGCTTCCCAACTCAACAGCTTTGCTCAAAACGCAAGAAGTCGGTTTACCTGGCGCAAGGCTATTACTTTTCAGGCATACTCCTGACGAAACCTTTGCCGGAATTCATGCGGCTTCGGCTCCGGTTTCTGCTCCCGCTGATTGCTTCTTACTCCAGTGGCCCGAAGCCAGCAGACCCCAGCGGCCCAACCGTGGTGTAAGATAGCGGTCTAAACCGTAGTAATAACCGGCCGAGACCAGGAATAGCCCAACGAATACGAGGGCATAGATGATCGCCGAACCGATGTCGGTTGAACCCGCCTGGTAAGGCCCGCCAAAGCCTTCCGCCGTCGCCCAGATAACTACCGAAAGCAAAATACCGGTAATATTGGTGAGATTACTGAATACGCCCAGGATTAAACCAAATGCCACGGCGGTCTCACCCACCGCTACCAGGTAAGCAAAGACGTGCGGGTTTACGTTTACCACGTCAATCCAGAAACCAATCCAGCCTTGCACCAGGGGGGGCTGGCCATCCTGAGAGCCGCTCAAATAGTTCTCAAAATTGTGGATGAAGTCGGGTTGCCACTTGAACCAGGCATCAACGGCCCAGATCAGGCCAAAAAATATCCTCAATAGGCCGAACCCCTTTAACCGCCAGTTTGGCAGCGGGTTAGGGGCAAATGGTTGTTTCATCGTAATATCCTCCTACCGATGTTAAATAAGCCACTTTAAACCGCGTATAAATATCCATCTACAAGCCAGTTGTTCTTTTCCGGTTAAGACCAGGACTCCTTTTAATCTAACCCGTTTGGGTCTGCCTGTACTTTCCTTTCCTTTCTTAACCTTCATTACTAGTATGCCCTTCAAAACTTAGTTTGCACTGAGTTAATCCTGATGAAATGCTGAATAAAAAAAAGCCTTGAAGAATTACTGGAATAGCATCAAGATCGGTTAAGGACGGGGGCTCTAATTCTCGTTCTTGAGAAGGTGGAGATGGGTTAGATCGAGGAGTAGGTAATCGGGTCAGAGCAGTTTTTGGACAATTTTGGGATTTCCCGCAATTTTAGTGGTGAACTTATTTGAAGCACTCTTTCGTATATACTTGAAGCAAGACATTTCTTCCATTGGTCTTTGCTATTTGTTGCAAATAATCAAATCACCAGCTCTTTTAAGAGTATCCTTACCTTGTCTTTGTTCGATATTTTATTGCCCGATGTGTCAGGGCTTGTTTCGTCTAAAATCTATTACGGCTCTCAACGGCTTCTACTTTTTACGGCCAGCCTTTCTAGAAAGTGTTATGAACTACGACCAGTAAGGTGCACCAAGTTAGCTAGCATCAGAATGGCAAAAGCTACGAAATGTAACCCGCCCAGTGTTTGTGCCAGTCGTTCGTAGTCTCTCGCCAACCGCCTAAACCGTGACATCCAGGCAAAACTGCGCTCCACGACCCACCGCTTCGGCAACAGCACAAACCCGTGCTTGGCCTCGGATAGCTTGACTACCTCAAGCTTGATGCCTTCGCTAGCGGCGGCTTCCAAAGCATCTTGTCCGGTGTAGCCCTGGTCCACATAGGCTATCTCAACACTCTCGCCAGTGGCTTCTTGGACCTTTCGGCTTAACTCGGCTACCTGAGCGCGTTCCTGTTCGTTTGCTGGTGTGACGTGTAAAGCTAACAGATGTCCCAAAGTATCTACTGCCAGATGGACCTTGCTACCTTTGCGCCGTTTATGACCGTCGTAACCTGCTCTCCCTCCGCTTTCAGGGGTTGATTGGAGGGTGCGGCCATCATAAATCGCAGCACTTGGTTCAGCCTCACGAGAAGCTGCCAACCGCAGCAACTCTCGCAGGTCGTGAACAATATCTTCGAAGACCCCGGCTTTGAACCACCTTTGGGTTTGCTGAAAAACGGTGTAATAAGGTGGCAAATCGTGGGGCATCATGCGCCAGGAGGCTCCGGCCCGCACTATCCAGCGCAAGCCATTAAAGACTTCGCGCAAAGGATAGTCACGTTGTGGAGCTTCTTCTATCATTAGAGCGAGATAAGGGGCGACGAAGGCCCGCTCACATGGTTTGGGTATATTTTGCGTGCCATATCAAAATATACGCTTTATCTTGCTAAAAGTTCATAACACTTTCTAGAGGGAAAAATGAGCAATTGCCAATTTACCCACCGCCAGTTCTAATAAAAGTTGAACATGCCCGCTATATAACCCATTCGGGCCGTCAAATACTTCTCGGCCCGGTGAAATATTTTTGAAATGATTGACAACCATTATCAAACTGAATATTCGCTCGACAATCATCCGGTTTTTTCGCTCTCCGTGATGGCAAAACCGCCAGTTGAGTGTTTGTTCTCCTCGCTTGCGAAAGCCCAGAACCGATAGTGCCTCTGTTTAGTCAGCCAAATCATTGCGAAATCGCAGAATTTCTGGTCGTATTCCTTGACCGTTTCCCAGCCCCTCAATTACCTGGCCCTGGGGTGTAATCAGCCAGCACACTTTTATACCGACAAGCCAGTTATGGTTACTCTTGCCTTTCTTACCCGCCCGGGCGGGGCTGCGCCCTAGTTGGATAGGATGAATGAGTTCGATGCCGTAACTGTCAATGATGCTTTCAGCCTCGGGTGTAACCAGCATTCGGCCGGTCAAAACCTCGGACCTGATGGGAGAAGGAAAAGAACCACCTCACCTGCATGCTTCCCCTCCCTCAGCCTGTCCGGTTTTTAACAACTCGAGCAGGTATAATCTTTCCTTCCCGATGATCATTCAGGAGATCGAATTTAATTTTTACCGGCAGCCAAACTTGCTGTTCGGCTGCGGGTTACCCCGAATTTTCTTTTAGCTAATTTTGGGGGCTGTTCTTCTTCCGCTGTCTTGCTGCTGGTAATCCCGATAAAGATTTCTCCGGGGTTGCAACAAAGCTCCTGACCGGTGCAGCCAGGGTGGGTGCAATGGAAAATAAAGCGTAATTCCTGAGATTGTGGCGGGAAAGGCCCCAGGGTTAGCTGGTAGCGCTGTACGCCGGCCATCACTCCGCCGACCGCGTACATATTTGCTTCCTGGGAAGGCTTTCCATCCAACCGCCAATTCAATGTACCAGGGCAGTTAGTAACGATCACTAACCGGTCTCCGGGCTGAATTGTCTCTATGGGCCGGGTGAAAGTCCACACAACTCCATGCGATACAAGATGCTCATCAAGGCTGGCCGGCGGTGCGGTCTTTAAGGCCCGGTAAATGTTTTTAAGATGCAGCCGGAAGAGATCGTCAAATTCAGCGTCGTTCCCGGAGTCCTGGTCTTCGCCAAACCACCAGAACCAGTCGCTACCTTCGGCTATATACAGTGACTGGTAGGCTTCTGGAGCATTCTGGGGAGTGGCCTTCTTATCGTTCATGAATTCTCGGGTCTGCTTCAGTAGCTCCCAGGCCCGGTTTTCCTCAACCTCGCCGATCCAGGTACCGAGATCTACTCCCGGTAACGAACCATTCTCATCAATCCAGGAACCGCTAAATAGTTCATGAACCCTGGTTTGTTCCTTCAGAGGATGGGGCGGTATCGCTCGCGGCGGATTTCCTTCAATATACTCACTGAAGGTAACAGTTTCCAATTCGGTTTCCTGCTCTAACTGATGGTAGAGGGCGTGCAGGAAAGGCCGGGCATCCTCGGGATAGGCTCCCCAGGCGTTCTCGCCATCTAGCACAACCGTCAGTAAGCAATCTGCTTCCACCGAAACTCGCCGGACAAAGTTCCGCCGGATTTGACAGATAAAATTTTTCGCCGCCAGGTCGTAATCGGTATAATCCTGGTAATGAAATCCGATTTCATCTGAGAGAGCGGTGTCGCGGAAGAAGATGCTGAGCGAATTTTCGCCTTCTTCAGCCCGGTAGGCTCTGCAAAGAACATCTGCATCTGCCACCCGATACCCCCAGCGCCCGGAACGGGCCAGGACACCCCGGTCGCTGGCAATCCACTTAATATTATGTCGGGAAAAAAAAGGTATCACCGACTGGCTCACCGCCCCTTCAGCCGGCCACATGCCGCCTGGAGCCTGTCCGAAAAGGCGCCGGTAAAGTTCTACGGCCATGTTTACCTGGGCTTCGGCATCTTCGGGATACGCAAACCGAGAAGGGTGCGCAGCGCCGGGCCGATCAAGCGTAGCCTGGTCGGTGTCTATCAGCAGAGGCAGAATTGGGTGGTAGAAAGGCGTGGTCGAGATTTCCAGCTGCCCTTGCTCTTGCAGCAGGCGGTGAGCCGGTACAATAGCTCGCATAAGTTTATACTGCTCGCCTACCATTTCCCGAATCTGGCCCCCGGTGAAATTACGACCCTGCCTGACAAAGGGCCGTACCGAGGTAGTTTCCCCGGTAGCCAGCAGCCGGACTTCCCCATCTCGAAACTCTTTGCCAAACCAGGCCAGGTTAAACCACATCTGCAGATCACGAAGATCCTGGATGGAGAAAGGTTGTCTTTCCAATCGCTGTAAGAATAATTCTTTATAACGAGGGTGGGGGAAAATCTGGTTGTGCCAGTGGGCTTCAAAGAAAGTGCCAAGTATTTCCTCCTGTTCCTGTGGAGTTAGCTCTGCGGCGGGCTTAAGGGTTAAATCCAGGGCCCGGTCGCTCGCGCCGTGTTTTAGATAATCCTCAAGCTGCCATAAAAGCGCAGGGGTCAAATTAATGCTCAGATGAATTGCCGGGTGTTCCTGGGCAAGGGCCGCCATAGAGTAGTAATCGCGAATAGCATGTAAACGTACCCAGGGCTGCAGGTAACTGCCTTGGGGAGTGGAATAATTCATATTTTTATAGATCGGCTGGTGCTGGTGCCATAAAAAGGCCAGGTAGAGCCGGGGCCCGGCTCTAAAACTAATTACCGAATCAGGGCTAACTTCACCCTGCGGGGAGCGGGCCTGTATCGTACAGGTTATCTGGTCCCCTTTCAGGAAAGGGCCAAGTTCAGCTCGCCAGTAGCTGTTGGAGCCTTCGTTATATTGCCAGTCCGCCTCAAGGTGCCCTTTCTCTGCCGGCTTATCAACATGAACTATTTTGTAATTAACTTGTACCGACTGGCCGAATTCAATCGGCCAGGTCCCGACACGTAACGTTACCGGTTTACCTGGAACGACCCGGTAGGGTAAATCGAGTGGCAAAACCCAGGTTTGTACCATAGTATCCCCCTTTATTAAGTGTTAAAAGTTGTATTTTCCCAATGTCTGATTCATCCGGGCCACTTACTTATTGGGCGCTAGTGTAACAAACAACCAGTTTGATCTCTGCTACCCCAACTGGTTTTGGCTGCCCTCTTCAGCCTTGCCAGTTGCAAGGAAGAGCAGCCAGCCAGCCAGTGGAAACGGCTGAATGAAGTACCAGATTGACTTGCTCTTTCTTTGTAAATTTAGTTAAAGGAAGCAAACTACACTGGCTTTACTGGGCCGAAACCGCCCACCCACTCCACTCCTCGACCGGAACGAAACTCCAGAGGTGGGCCGGGCTGAAGCCAGCCCGGTCCACCAAGTAAAATCGAAAGAAACCCGGTTCAATTAGCTAGCCGCTGCGGAGCCAGTTCCGGCCAGGCTAGTAAGCTGGGCCGGCGTGGGGGTGGCCGAAGGTGAAGGCAGGAAAGTCTTGGTTATCCCCAGGGCGGCATCGGTCTTGTGAATCGACACCCTTCCATCTTTTTCTAAGCCGGTGAGGGCGCGAATGCAGTCCACCGTTTCAGGAATGACGATAGCCTCATTATGAACCTGGTAAGTCAGATAAATCTCCCGTCCATCAGTAGCCAGGGCATCTTCCCAGACGGCTACTTCCCACATATCACCGCGTGGCCGTCTCAGGTCACGCATTAGCTCAATCACAGAATTGAGCGCCACGAGGCCATTATCGGCCCGCACAAAGGCGATACGAGGGGCTTCCCAGAGCGCAGCCCGGACTTCCTCCACACTGACGGGACGGGTGGTTTCTACCATGGCAAAGTGGATATGGCTCAGGTTATAGGGACCAGCCCCGGCCATGGTGGTTATGTCCAGCTCAGGTATGACCGTCCGGGCGTCTGGCCCCTGGTGACTTGGCACCTTTATTTCCGGAACGACTGTATTAATCATGCCGTTCTGATGCGACTCCCAGGGGTCGGTCCCCCGGCGCAATAGGGTTGCCCTTACCCGTTTGACCCAACCTCGGCTGTGCAGAGAATACATGACCCGGCTCAGGGCGGTGGTGTTACAGGAAACAACCCTGGCAAATTCCCGGTTAAGGGCGCCTTCGTAATTAACCTGGGCCACGAAGGAATAGCCAGTTAACTCATGTTTCTCGCCACCCTGCCAAATGCCTTTAACCTTTGCCGCCTGGTAGACCTCTTTATTATGGGAAGCCACACTTTTGGGAGTACAATCCACTACCACATCTACCTGGCGCAGCAAATCTGCTAGCGTACCGACCACCGGGATGCCCGCCGCTTCCATCTCGGCTCGCTTTGCGCTTACCGAGGTATAAATCGGGTAGCCGCGTTCGACAGCGGTTTTGATACGGTAATCTGAAACTACATCGGCAACGCCGACCAGTTCCATATCGTCTTGTAGAGCCACGGCATCAGCTACTCGCTTACCTATTACGCCATAACCGTTCACAGCCACTCGGACTTTTCGACTTGTCATAAGAATACACTCCTTGTAATTTAATTGTTTTTCTCGGTTATACAATAGACCAGCTTACCCGTTTTCGTTTTACGAACACCGACCCGGAAAGCCTGGAACTCCTGGCTAAACTCTTCGAGTTCTTTGTCCGAAAGGTCCTCCAAATCTACCAGGCTGTCTCTGGCTCCCCGCACCGCCCGGATCAATTCGTCCAGCTTAAGGTGCATAGCTTTAGCATCCCGGTTCTGGGTATTCTGGATTAAAAAGACCATCAGGAAGGTTACGACAGTAGTGCCGGTGTTAATCACCAGCTGCCAGGTATCCGTGAAACCAAAGAGGGGGCCGGTTATAATCCAGGCCAGGATAACCGCTACAGCCGCAAAGAAAGCCAGCGGGGAGCCTAACACAACTGATGTTTTATGAGAAAACCTGCGGAATAAATCTTTCATTTCATCCTGGTATCTTCTGCTGCTTGGGCTGCTCCTAAGGAGCAACTGTAACTTATTTTGCCAGCACCTTAGCCAGTTCCATTAGTTGAAAGTCTAAGGGCTTTTTGTTAGCTATAACTTCCGCCAGGGGGGTCGCTCCGACTTCACCTTTCACCAGGCCGGCTAACACCCCGTAGCGGCCTTCAGCCAGATAACCGGTGGCCGCTGCGCCAAAGCGGGTACCCAGGAGCCGGTCAAAAGCGGTGGGAGCGCCGCCACGTTGAACGTGCCCAAGAGTTATGGCACGTAACTCAAAGCCCAGGCGTTGACGGTGTTCCCTAAAGTAGCGCACCAGCCCTTCGGCGTTGTAGTTAGCTCCTTCCGCGACCACTACCAGGCCGTGTTGCTTGCCCCGGTCATAGGCCGAGCGTAACTCGGCGGCAATATTTTCCGGGTCTGACTTCACTTCAGGGATAACTACCGCTTCTGCTCCACCGGCAATGGCTGACATCAGGGCAAGATACCCGCAATCGCGTCCCATAACTTCCACCAGAAAGGCCCGCTGGTGAGAGGAGGCGGTCACCTTGAGCCGGTCAATTGCTTCCAGGGCAATGTTGAGGGCGGTATCCACCCCAATGGTAGTTTCCGAGCCCCCAAGGTCATTATCAATGGTAGAGGCTACCCCGACTACGGGAACCCCTGACTGTGAGAGTGCAAAGGCCCCCGTTTGAGAACCGTTACCGCCGATGACTACCAGTCCCTCTATGTCTCGTTCGTAAAGAGCCCGGACAGCTTTCTTAAGTCCTTCCTCGGTTTTAAATTCGGAGCTGCGGGCGCTGCCTAAAAAGGTGCCTCCCCTTTGAATTATGCCACCAACATCTCGCAGGCCAAGTGCAACAAAATCACCGGCAATAAGACCGGCATAACCATGTTGTATGCCAAATACTTGCCAGTTTTTGTCCAGACCTGTCCGTACCACCGCCCTGACAGCGGCATTCATACCGGGTGCATCGCCACCACTGGTTAAGACTGCAATCCGTTTCATTTTTGTTCTCCTCTAGCTTATATTCAGCTATTTTCAAGGTGTTGCGGCATCTTGCTATAGCAAGGTGCCTTTTTATGGCCCGGTTTAAGGTTCTGGTTATATCCGCCTTAGGAGTGGTTCGCCAGCCCTGCAATACTCCATCTATCTATCTATCTAGCTATCTAATTACTGCTGGTTGGCACCCTTTTCCATAACTTCTATACATAAAGGAGGGGAGTGTGACAGGCCATGCGGCGTTGCTGTTTGATCTTGTTTAGCAAATAGACAACACCGGCCAGGTTCATACCCAGCCCGAGCCAGAGCAAGGGAGTTTTAAATTCGTTGAGGAAAAGGGCCGCCCCGGAAAGGCCGATTACCGGCAGAATATCGGCCAGGTGATGGGCGCACGCAGGCTAACATGGCCGCGGCGCTGGTGTGGGTGCTGGCCGCAACTCCGGCCACCCTGGCACGGGTATGCAACTGCCGGAGGTAAACGAACAATCCGATTTCCAGGCCAAACCCAGCTACAAGCGACCCGGTGAAAAGAATATCCTGACCAAGTTGTTCAAAGGCATGCTGCCAGCCCTGCGCCAGCGTTATGAGGCCCAGGTAAAAGGTTAACAAGCCCAAACTGCCCAGCACGCCCCACAATACCGGCCCAGTAAGCTGCTTGGCGGTTAATGTTTGCCCCGTCCTTACCGCTTTCATACTTTACTCCTCCTTCTCCTTCTCCTTCTTCATTTTGGCTAGCTGGCTGGTTGGCCGGCTTTGTCTTGCTTGGCGGTTTTGTCTATTACCCAGGCAGAAATTACAGGTTCCAACTCAAAATACGTTCCGGAATGCCGCCAATTCCTTGCAGGACCAGTTCAAAAGAACGGGTCTCAGGGCCGAGCAGCGGGCGCCCGGCCGGGGTGTTGGCGGAGAAAGTAAGCTTCCCTTCCCGGTGGTGCCCGCCTTTAGGGGCACCCCACTTGCCTGGCCTTACTGGCTGCTGGCCTTGGCCGGTCAGTAAAAGCGCCATCTGGGCCAGGTCGTAGCTGTCCAGGTCAACCGAGTGAGTATCCAGTGAAATCTCGAAGACCAGTTCGGACGCGGCGCTTGCCTTCTACTAGGTAGCTTTGACAGTAACCTGGTCGCCTTCACTGGTTCTGGTCATAGTTTCGTTTGGAGCGCCGGACTGGCTTGGGTTAGCAGCAGCCACCGGCGGGTTGGTTCCCCCCTAGCGGGGCCACAGGATAAAAATTAGGCTGGCGGCCAGGCCAACGGTTGCAAGACCCAGGCCAGCCCATACAAAAACCTGCCGTTTACTGCTTTGGTTAGTAGTATTGTTAGTAAGCCATTTCTTCGGTTTATTTTGTAACTGTGTCATAATAAGTAATCCTCTTTTGCTTTTCCCGTTTATCACCTGGGCTGGAACGAAGTAACCAGCGTTTGTCAGAGTTAGTTAGATGTTGCTGACCGGCTTACGCCGGGGGAAGAAAGCCGGAGTACGCATAGTGTAGCGGGCGTATTCTTCTCCGAATTCTTTATAAGCTTCCTTCTCCTCGCGCCGGGCCAGCCGCCAGTACATCGCCACCAGGATTGGAAACATCACCAATGTCAGCAGGGTCGGCCACTGTAGGATAAAGCCGAACATAATGAGAACAAAACCCACGTACTGGGGGTGGCGCAGGCGGGTGTACGGGCCGCTTACCGCCACCCGGTGGCTGTGCTGGGCTGCGTACAAGACCTTCCAGGCGGTCGCCAGCAAGATGAACCCACCACCGATAAAAACGTAACTGACCAGGTGCAGCGGATTGAGGTGGGGATCGCCTTGCCAGCCGAGCAGAGTTTCCCAGAGATGCCCGCTATTGTGGGAAAGAAAGTCTGTACCCGGACTTACACTTTGTAACCAGCCTGAAAGCAGGTAAATCGTGAGTGGAAAGCCGTACATCTCGGTGAAAAGGGCCACCAGAAAAGCCGAGAAAGCCCCAAAGGAGCGCCAGTCCCGGGCGGTTGCCGGTTTAAAGAAACTAAAGGCAAAGATGATAAAGACCGCTGCATTGATAATGACCAGGGGCCAGAGGCCGTAGGCTGCTGGTTCTTCCATAGTTGTTTCCTACTTTCTAAAAAACCGCTAATGGCAATGGCCCTGCCGGTTCTGAGAGGCCTGTTGAACTTGACTGCTTGCCTTCTGCGGGGAAGTTTGGCCGGTTGAAACCGGCGAATGGGGTGGAGTGATCTGTGGGTAAGGACGCCCAACCGAAGGGTTTTGGGAGGTGTAAAATTCACCCTCCAAACTATCATACCCGTCCTGGGCAGCCTGGCCGTTCTGAGCGGAGTGCCCGTTATGTTGCACCGAGGTGTTCTGAGTAATGGCATGGCCGCCATGTTGAGACTGGCTCCCGTGGCCTCCATGCATGAATATGTGCATTAAGGGGAAGGCCAGGAACAGCAGGTAGGGTAGCGCGCCGAAAGTGTGGGCGGTATGTTCGGCCAGGAGATAGAAAGTGCCGATACCCAAGAAGACCAGCAAGGTTAACCCCGCCGGGGACCACAGCCAGCTTCGTTTATGCGATCGAGATTGATAATTGCTTTTCATAATAATTACTTTCAAAATCTATTTCCTAAAACTAAAACCAGTATAAATAGATGTATGCTCTTGTAACTCACTTCTGGTCTGGAGCGAGGTGGGATGGGCGGCCAAACCGGTTTCCCAGGATGGCCCGCCCACCCGGCCACTGACCTAACTAGCCTCCGGCTTACTCCACGATCAGTTTGCCCCGGAACATCCCCATCTGGCAGGTGAACTCGTATTCCCCCGGCTGATCAGGTAGAAACTCCACCGGCACGGTTTCGCCTTCCGGCAGCCTGGCGCTCTTGCCAAAGT